>JGI11944J13513_1000008_pt1 | contig 308024 bp, 298 predicted proteins | sample TerdegcoTASludge_FD_13513 | JGI IMG/M metagenome (IMG submission 13513) | reverse complement strand
TGGTCGTTTTTGAGGATAAAGTTAAAGTAAGTTTCTATGAAATTCCAGAATTAGCCTTATCTATTCAAAACACAAAAGGTTTGTGTGAGCCTACAAATTGGCTCCCCTTTTTAAAGGCTTATACAAAATGCTTTTCTTCTGTCTTTGAATTAATAAAGACAAGAAAAAGGAACGGTAGATACTCAATCTACATAGGTAAGTTAATCAATGAATGAACCCCACCCACCCCGCAGTCTCGGTGCTCGGACACTAGCTACCTTCGGCTGTCTTACGTTGCCTACGCTCCAAGCCTGCTTCCCTTATAGGCTTCCTCAAGCACTTGCCTATTGTCGGCTTTGTCTTGCTTCCGCAAGACAGGTTTTGTTATTAGGTAGAAGGAAAGAAAAAATTTAGGTTTATCTCGGCAAGGTCTTTTAATAAGAGGATTTTTAAAGGTAAGATTCTTTTAATAAAACCTCCTCAAGGCAAGTGCTTTCGTCAGCCTCTGTTTTGGCTTTGCCAAAACAGAGAAAGGAATCTTTTCCCACCCACCACCCCAATATCTTTATCTCTTTTGCTTGACTTTCTTTTTATTCTTTCTTATAATTATTAACAATGATTTGTTTGGTTTAGTTCAAATTGATAAGCGGAAAGATAAACTCATTCAGGAAATAAAAAAACTTGCAAATAATTTTAATGAGTTGCTTAAAGAAGACGAAAAAACCTTGCCACGGATTTACTTTGATAATCATCTTTATGTCCCGATTCTCCTTCAAACCACAGAGATAGATAAATCCAAGAAGATAGATAAAATCTCTCCACCTGGTCTTGTAAAAAGTGAAAAGGATTTTGTTATAGGTTTAAGGGAATACTTAATAAAGAATAAAGATAAATTTTCAGGGATGGAAATTTATCTTTTGAGAAACTTCCCAAAATCTGGTGTTGGATTTCAGCTTCAATGGTCAGCCTTTTATCCTGACTTTATCATGTGGGTTAAAAGAGAAGGAAAACAGATTATAGTTTTTATTGATCCCCATGGATTAGAACATACAAAAGGGCTTGATGATGAAAAGATAAAATTTTATGAGGATATTAAGGAAATTGAGAAAAAGCTTGGCAGGAATGATATACAATTAGAATCATTTATTCTTTCAATAACTCCTCACAATAAACTCATAGAGGGAAGATCTTCTCCTCCATCAAAGGATGAATACATAAATCACCATGTTTTGTTTTTAAAGGATAATAACAATTGGGCAGAGATATTATTTAAGGGATTAAAATAGGAATTATCAAGGAGGATTTTAATAAAAATAAAATACCTCATATGGTAGTTTATGGGAATAGATAAAGGAAGCAGTGCGAGGATGCAAGTTGTGTCCGAGCCTTCGATTATGATGTATTTCTTTAAATTTCTCTCTTTTGATTGATGAATGAAATTTGTAAAATTATAAGGATGTTTTGCAGTTGTTTTGAGAGTGAAGCCATTTTTTATTATACAATAAATTTTTAAATATGAGAGATATAAGATTTAAATCAATACATAGAGGTGGGTTATTGGATAAAAATACGCATATATTATTATCAGAATGGGCTTCTATTTGTGCTGAACATGTTTTAGATCTATTTGGAGAAAAAATTAATCAAAACTTAATAGAAGTGTTAAATGTTGCTAAAGAATGGAGAGAAGGGAAAACATCAGTTGCTGAAGCAAGAAAAGCAGCTTTAAAGGCATTTAATGTTGCTAAAAATTCTTCAAATCTTTTTGAAAAAATGTTTGCTCGGTCTGTTGGCCACGCTGTAGCAACTGCACATGCAGCAGATCATTCTTTAGGCGCATCCATTTATGCTTTAAAAGCTCATAAAATATTAAAAGGTTCATTTGAAGAAGAAATGAAATGGCAACAAGAAAATTTGTTCTCTGAAATTAAAGAGTTAATTTTAAGTTCATGGGAACAAGAAAGATTTAAAAAATTATTAAAATAGTGTAATTATACTGTTTTGCTTTCAAAATCTAAGACAAAATATTTTTTGCCCTTTTTAACTATTTTGTGATTTTCTTTTTCTAAAAGAATTTTTTGTTGTTCTATTCCACCAGGATATTTTTCATTAAGTTCACCACTATTTTTGATTGTTCTCCAGTAAGGAACATTATCACCTATCTCAACAGAGGCATTTGCAACAATTGTTACAAATATTCCAGTTGTAAGAGTACAACAATACTTAGTTTTGTATTTTTTTGAAAGAATTTCACAGATTTTATTTAGAGTTATCAGTTTTCCTTCTGGAACGCTTTTCATAATTTTATAAACATCCATTGGTGGTGCAAGTACAACAGAATCACCACTTTTTGCTCCTAATTTTTCTAATGCTTTTCCACATGGAAAATTGTGTTCAAATGATAAAATTTTAGGGAAGTTTTTATTATTTTCTAATTTTTCTTTCCATGATTTCTTTTTATATCCCATAGATAAAGTATATAATTTTTTTATGGATTTTAAAGTTTCGAAAATAATAAGAAGTAAAAGAAAAAGTTTTTGTATTGAAATTAACGATTCTGGTGAAATTTTATTGAGAGTTCCATTAAAAGCAAAAGAGAATGAAATAGAAAGTTTTGTTAGAAAACATAAAAGATGGATAGAAAAGAAATTAAGTTTAATAAAAAATAGAGAAATAAAGTTTATTGATAAAAAGTTTATAGAAGACGAAAATTTTCTTTTTCTTGGAAAATTTTATAGTTTGAAAATAATTGAAAATCAAAAAAAGTCACTTGTTTTTGACAATGGTTTTTTTCTTTCAAAGAAATATCAAATAAAAGCAAAAGATGTTTTCAAAAATTTTTATAAAAAGATGGCAAAAGAAATTTTATTGGAAAGAGTAAGTTATTATTCAAAGATATATGAATTTAAATACAATAAAATAAAAATTAATAGTGCAAATAAAAGATGGGGTTCATGTACAGCAAAAGGAAACCTAAACTTTTCATTTAGATTAGTTATGGCTCCTTTAGATGTAATTGATTATATAGTTGTTCATGAACTTGTCCATCTAATTGATAAAACTCATAGTAAATGTTTTTATGAAAAAATTTCTAAAATTTTACCTGATTATAAAAAAAGTATTGAGTGGTTGAATAAATATCATTATTTATTGAAAATATGATTTTATAAAAATTTGAAACTTTTTTATCAGATTTAAAGTTTATTATTATGAAGGAGGAGATGATGAATAAAAAGATTTTATTTATTATATTAATTATAATATTATTTGGAATAACTTCACTGATTATTTATACTAATTTCATAAAAGAGAATTTAAGAATAAATAAATCAGGTGTAATAAAATTCATTAATCTTGAAAGTGGATTTTATGGAATAATAGGAGATGATGGAAAAAATTATCAACCTGTGAATTTATCAAACGAATTTAAGGTTGATGGGATGAAAATTAAATTTGAAGGAAGACTAAGAAAAGATTTATCAACAATTTATATGTGGGGGGAACCAGTCGAAATTTTAAAGGTTGAAAAAATCAATAATTAAATTATAAAATCCAAAAAATTCAAATATTAAAAATTTTTTTAAATTTGTTATAATTATAAAATAAAGGAGGTTTAATATGAATGATGAAAAAAAGTTTCAGGGATTAAGAAAATTTAACCTATTTATGGGTTTTTTACACTTAGTTCAAGGAATATTAATGATTGTTTTAAGTAATGATAAAACTTATCCAATTTTTACAAATTATTTATCATTTGACCTATCAACTTTTTCATTAAAACCTAATCCTCAACTTTTTTATAATTTAAGATTTGGACCTGCAGTTGCTATGTTTCTTCTTATTTCAGCAGTTGCTCATTTTTATCTTTCAACTATTGGTTATAAAAATTATGTTAACAATTTAAAAAAAGGTATGAATCCAATAAGGTTTTATGAATATGCTTTAAGCTCTTCTTTAATGATTGTTCTTATTGGTATGCTTGTTGGTTTATGGGATCTCGGTGCGCTTATATTAATATTTGGTCTTAATGCAACAATGAACCTATTTGGAATAATGTTTGAATATCATAACCAATATACTGAAAAGGTGAATTGGACATCTTTTATTTATGGCTCTATTGCTGGAATAATTCCATGGATTGTTATTTTCCTTTACTTTTATGGTGCACTTAGTACAGGAGATGCAAAACCACCAGCATTTGTTTATGCAATAATACCGACCATATTTGTCTTCTTTAATATCTTTGCTGTTAATGCTTTTTTACAATACAAAAAGGTTGGTAAATGGAAAAACTATCTTTTCGGAGAAAAAGTTTATATAATTCTCTCTTTACTATCTAAAAGTGCTTTAGCATGGATGATATTTGCAGGTACTCTAGCTCCAGTATAAAATTAACAAACATTAGGGATCAGTTTAAACTGACCCCTTTTCTTTTTTTATTAAATCTTCAATTTGATTTAATAAATCTTTTTTTATTTCTTTATCCAAAGAGGCAAAGTAAACATTTGCTAAAATAAAATCTAACTTATCTCCAATATCAAAATGCTTATCATTAATTTCAAATCCATAAATTGGAACATTACCTATTAACTCTTTTATAGCATCAGTTAACTGAATCTCATTATTTTTACCAGGTTTTAAATTTTTCAAAACATTAAAAATTTCAGGTAGGAGTATATACCTTCCTATTATTGCAAGATTAGACGGTGAGTTTTCCCTTTTTGGTTTTTCAATAAGATCATAGACTTTGTATAAATTATTTTCAATTTTTTCACCATTTATGATTCCATATTTTTCAACCTTGTCAATTGGAACCCTTTTTATTCCTACAATTATCCCATTATATTTATAATATATTTCAATTAATTTTTTTATTGGTGGTTCTTTGTAAATAAAAATATCATCTGCAAGAATAACAATAAATGGTTCATCATTAACAAAATTTTTTGATAAATATATTGCATCCCCTAAACCCTTTGGTTCTTTTTGTCTTATATAGAAAAACTTTCCTAAATTATAAATTTCTTGAATTTTTTTAAAATATTTTAACTTCTTATCTTTTTTTAACCTTTCTTCAAGTTCAAATGAATAATCAAAATAGTTTTCTATAGACTCTTTTCCTCTCCCTGTTATAAACAAGAAATTTTCTATACCACTATTTTTGCCTTCTTCAACTGCAAAATGTATAGCTGGTCTATCATAAACTGGTAGCATCTCTTTTGGTTGAGATTTTGTAATAGGTAATAACCTTGTTCCTAAACCTCCTAAAGGTATAACTGCTTTATTAATTTTCATAAATTAATTTTACTATTTATTTTGAATTTAAATATTGTAAGATTTAATTGAGGTGAAAAAATGATTTATAAAGATGGGATTATTAAATGGTTACTTCTAGGAGATGTTTCAATTAAATATCAAGTGCATAGAGATTTATTAAAATCAGATTTAAAAATTCAAGAAAGCTTACAAAAAAGAATAGAAAAAGAAGGTTGGGGAAGAGAGTTTTTATCTAAACAGAAAAAGGATGGACACTGGGGAAATGGCTTTTATGATCCAAAATGGACCTCTACACATTATACACTTCTTGATCTAAAAAACCTTGGATTACCAAGAGATAATAAAAATGTAAGAAAAATAATAGAAATACTTCTCAAGACAAAAATATATAAAGATGGAGGAATTAATTATGCAAAAACCATCAAATTCAGTGATATATGCATAAATGGTATGGTTTTAAATTTCTCTACTTATTTTAATATTATAACAAAAGAAACTTATAGTATTATAGATTATTTATTATTACATCAAATGAGTGATGGAGGATGGAATTGTAATTGGTACTTAGGGGATAAACATAGTTCTTTACATTCAACATTAAGTGTACTAGAAGGACTTCTTGAATTTAGAAAAACAAAAGATGGCTATAAAGAAAAAGAAATTGTTGCTTCTGAAGAGGCTGGCAGAGAATTTTTACTTCAACATCAATTATTTAAATCTCATAGAACTAATGAAATAATTGATAAAAAAATGACAATGCTATCATTTCCGTCAAGGTGGAGATACGATATATTAAGAGCCCTTGACTATTTTAGAGATGCAAAAGTAAGTTATGACAAAAGAATGGAATCTGCAATAGAAATACTGTTAAAGAAAAGAAGAAAAGACGGACTATGGAATTTGCAGATGAAACACCCGGGGAAAGTTCACTTTGATATGGAAAAAGTTGGAGAACCAAGTAGATGGAATACACTAAGAGCGTTGAGAGTTCTAAAATTTTATAATATTGAATCTAAAGAATTTTGAAATAAATTTAATTTTGATATAATTAAAAAAAGGAGGTGCAAAATGTGTGATTGTGAAGAAAAAAAGGGCATACCACTTTTGGGAGATAAATTTCCAGAGATGAAAGTTACTACAACTCATGGTGAAATAGATTTACCAGATCATTTTAAAGGTAAATGGTTTGTTTTGTTTTCTCATCCAGCTGATTTTACTCCAGTTTGTACAACTGAATTTGTAGCCTTTCAGAAAAGGTATGAAAAATTTAAAACACTTAATTGTGAGTTGATTGGTCTTTCAGTTGATCAAGTCTTTGCTCATATTAAGTGGGAAGAGTGGATCAAAGAAAAACTAGGAGTTGAAATTGAATTTCCTATTATTGCTGATACTGGAATGGTTGCTAATAAACTTGGTTTGATTCATCCTGGAAAAGGAACAAATACAGTAAGGGCTGTATTTATTGTTGATGATAATGGAATAGTTAGAATAATATTTTATTATCCTCAAGAATTGGGAAGAAATATTGACGAAATTTTAAGAGCTGTTGAAGGAATGCAGGTATCTGATAAATATAAAGTTGCAATGCCTGCAATGTGGCCAAACAGTGAAGTTGTTGGAAAAGACCATGTTATTATTCCTCCTGCAAAAGATGTGAAAACTGCTAAAGAAAGATTTGAAAGAGCAAAAAAGGGTGAATTTGAATGTTTTGATTGGTGGTTATGTCATAAAAAGTTAGAAAGGTAAAGAGATTAAAATAATCTGGAAATTTAAAGCCCTGTATTTTTACAGGGCTTTTTTATAGTATATCAAGATATTTATTTTCTATAAGATAGATTAGTGGTGAATGATTCCATAACCATTAGTTATAGGATCTTTGAATAAAAAGTTTCTTAAAGGAAAATAAGTAAAAATAGAGAAAAGAATAAGAATAATTGAAAATAAAATTATAGATAAAACTTTGTAAGTTCTTTCAAAATCTTCTTTTTTAGTCATAAATCTATATGCAACATATTCACCAAGAAAAACTGCAATAATAAAGATAAATATATCCCATAATAAAGAATCACTCTTAAATATGATTTTATATCCATAAAAAAGGATAATTATGGTAATAGGCATAATATAAAAACCTATCACTTTTCCTAAAAAATAATTTTTTGTAAATTTTTTTACGAATGGATATTCTATTATTGAAAAGAAAAGTGCAGGGAAAAAAGCAAGTTTTAAGTGCTCCCAAGTACTTTCATTAACTGCAGCAAAATACGCGACAATTTTTGATTCTCCTGACCATTCAAAAACAAAGTGCAGCATTGAACCAATAAAAACTATAAATAAAAAGGCAAAAAATTGCCATTTTAAAACTATTTTTCTCTCTCTCATAATTCACCTCTCTTAAAAATTTTATCACTATTGTGCTATTATAAATAATGAGGTGAAAAAATGAAAAATCTTGGAATTGCTATTTTTATATTAGGCATAGGACTTTTTGTTGGTTATATGATTTATCAAATTGTGACTTTTCTTTTTAAATTTACTCTCCCAATAATTTTAGAAATAGCAATAATTTTAATAATTTCAGGTTTTATAATAATTCTTGTCTCTCTTATTTTCGAAAAATTAAAAAAGGGAAAAGAAGAGGGAATAGATAAATTCTAAGGAGGTTAGGATGATATTAACAACATGCGATTTTGTACCTAATAAAAAAATTAAAGAGGTTTTAGGTCTAGCTCTTGGTAACACAGTTAGGGCTAAAAGTTTTGCTAAAGATTTTACTGCTGCATTGAAAAACCTTGTTGGTGGAGAAATTTCAGAATATGTTGAACTTCTAAGAGAAGCAAGAAGTCAAGCACTTTTCAGAATGGAAGAAGAAGCAAAAAAATTAGGAGCAGATGCAGTAATAAATATTAGATTTGTTACAGCAAGTGTTATGCAAGGTGCAGCAGAACTTCTTGCTTATGGTACAGCAGTAAAACTTGAAGATTAAAAATTAATTATAGCAGTTAAGGGAACTTCAAGACTATTTTCTTCAAGTAAATTTTTATCTTTTAATATTTCATCTTTTAAACCAATTTTTATAATTTTTCCTTTATTCAATAGAATCACTCTATCACATAAATTATAGATAATATCAAGATCATGCGATGCAATAATTTTTGTTCCTTTTAAAGTGCTTATAATATTAACAATATTTTTTCTTGAATAGGGATCAAGACCAATTGTTGGTTCATCAAAAATCATTACTTCTGGTTTCATTGATAAAATTGTTGCTATTGAAATTTTTTTCTTCTCTCCAAAACTTAAATGATCAGGAAAGTAATATTTATATTCAGTCATACCAACTCTTTCTAACGCATCTTCAACTCTTTTTAAAACATCATCTTTAGTTAATCCTAAATTAAAAGGTCCGAAAGAAACATCTTCAAAAACAGTTGGAGAGAAAAGTTGATCATCTGGATTTTGGAAAACAATTTGAATTTGTTTTCTAATTTTTTTAATGTTTGTTTTATTTAACTCCATATCAAAAATTTTTATCAAACCATTTCCCTTTAAAATTCCATTTAAATTTAATATTAAAGTAGTTTTGCCAGCACCATTTGGTCCAATTATTCCGATAGTTTCATTTTCATATATTTCAAAATTAATATCATTTAGTTTAAATTTTCCATTTGCATAAGAATAATATAAATTTTGTACTTCAATGACCTTTTTCATAATAGAAATTTTATAAATAATAGAATAGAAGAAAATAAAATTAAGAATAAGAAGTCAAATTTATTAAAATTATTAAAATTTAAATTTTTCATTTCTCCATCATAGCCTCTACTTATCATTGCGAAATAAATTCTTTCACTCCTATTTATTGATCTAATTAATAAAACAGAAATTATATTTGCATAAATTTTAATTTGATTAATTATAAAGCCTCCAAAATATCTTGAATTTCTTGCTAACTCCATTCTTTTAATCTCATCAACTAAAACAAAAATGTATCTATAAACTAATAGAATTGTTGATGTAATAATTTTTGGAACTAAAATAAAATCTAAACTTTTAATTAATAAATAAAAATCAGTTGTTTCTATTAAAAAAATTAAAAGAATAATAGAATTAATTGATTTACATAAAATTAATATAAAATTAAGATAGTTTGATTGGATTTTAAAGAAAAATATTCTAAAGATGTTAATTTCTAATATTGAGCCCTTTTTAAAAAATAAAAACGATATTGAAATTAAAATTAAAATTAAAAAGGGGGTTATTTCTAAAACTTTTTTTAAGATTTTAATTATTGAAACTCTGCCTAAAACAATCAAGAAAAATGTAAAAATAAAATAAAAAAATATCTTTTGAAATTCTAAATAATTTGTTGTTAGAATTAATATTAAGAAAATTATAATACATAGAAATTTTATTAGGGGATGAATTCTATTAATCCAAGATTCTTTATTATTAAGGTTGTCTATCAACCCAGAATAGATCAAATTTTTACTCTTTTAATAACATATCCAACTGCTAAAGATAAAAAGAATACTATTAAAACTCCTATAAAACCAGCCAATATAGTTGATAATGAATCATTTTTTATTAATCTTAAAGAGTAATCAGCAATTGGAGAATTTATTAAAATAATTCCTTTTTCAGAAAAATTAAATATTTCTGATACCTTTTCAAGACCATCTGGGGAAGAAGAAGCAATGGGTGATAAAATTACTAAAACTATTATTATTATAAAACTATATAAAATAATTTTCTTCATAAAATTCCTCCTAAACTTTTTGATAAATAAGATCTTTCCTAACCTTAAATATAAAATTTAGAATTAATGAAGTAATTAAACCTTCTCCTATACCTATAAGTGCATGGATTCCAACCATACTTGGTAATCCAATAGATAATGGAACTATTCCTGATATTGAAAGTTGAAGAGAACAAAAAAATGCTCCAAGAACAATTGATAACCATCCTGCAATAAAAGATGCAACAAAGAAATTTTCTTTTAAAATCTTCTTAAAGAAATTATAGATATAATAACCAAAAATTGTACCAATCAAACCCATATTAAAAATATTTGCTCCTAAAGTAAGAATTCCACCATCAGCAAATAAAAGTGATTGTAATAAAAGAATGACAGACATAACAATAAGACCTGCATATGGACCAAGGATAATGCCAATTAAAACACCCCCTACAAAATGACCTGATGTGCCATTTAAAACAGGGAAATTAAGCATTTGTGCAGCAAAAACAAATGCTCCAAGTACTCCCATTAAAGGAATAGTTTTTTCCTCTAGTTGATTCTTAACTTTTTTAACTGCAATGCTTAATGAACTAAATGAAATAGCCCAAAAACTTATCCATGTTTTTGTATCTAAAAATCCATCAGGTATATGCATATTAAACCTCCTTTCCTGTTGTTGTAACAATCATAGAACTATGTTTTATGCCTTTTGTACTTTTTAATAAATTACTTAATTTAACAATATCCTTTGCATTTCCTTTAACAGCAATTATTTCAAGACAATTATCATAATCAAGATGAATATGCAGAGTTGAAATGACAATATTATGATAATCATGCTGTATATCTGTTAATTTATCAACAAGTTCTCTTCTATGATGATTATAAACAAGAGTAATTGCTCCAGTAACTTCTCCTCCTTTTAACCATTCTCTTTTTATTAAACTCTCTCTTATTAAATCACCAATTGCTTTTGATCTTGTAGGGTAATTTTCTTTTTTAATCATTTCGTCAAATTTGTTAAGAACATTTTTTTCTATTGAAACACCAAATCTAATGATTTCTTCCATTTTTTATCTCCTGTAGCACAAAAATAAAAATCATAACACTATTATAATAAAACTATGTATAATGTCAAGGAAAATTATGAAAATATTTTCTGGAACTGCTTTAATTTTTTTTCTAAATTATTTTTAGATAAAAGAAGCTCTTTTAATAGAAAATTTTTATAACTTTCTGTGAGTTTATATTTTGGAAAAATAATAGTTATTGAGTATAAAATTTTATTTTTTTTATCAAAAATAGGAATTGAGATATCACAATAACCAAATTTATACTCTTCAATTGATAATGAAAATCTATCTTTTCTTATTTTATTAATCTCTCTTATCAAAACATCCTTTTTTAAAATTGTGTTATCTGTATAATTTTTAAAATTAGTTTTGTTAATTAAATTTTCTCTTTCTCTTTTTTTTAGAAAACTAATTAAAATTTTACCAGTTGATGTTGTATAAAAAGGAATTTCATCTTTTTCAAAATAGGTGTTATTAAAGGTTGAATAAAAATTTAAAATTTTAATCTTACTATCTTCTAACTTTGCAATAAATATATCCTCATTTATTCTGTTTTTTAAATTTAATAGTATTTTCTCTAAAATAAAATTTGTAGGGTTTTTTATTATAGCATTAAATGATATATTTATATATTTTTGACTTAAACAATAATTTTTTTTATTTTCTGAATATTCAATAAAACCTTTCTTTTTTAAAATATTTAGGATTCTTAAACTTCCAGATTTACTTAATTTAAAAAGATTAGAGATTTCTTCAATAGTTATATTTTCGTTTTTTGTAATAAAATATTCTAAAATATTTAAAATTTTACCTTGAGAACCAAGAAATTCTTCTGATTTAGTCATTTACTACTGAATCTGACCAACCATATAGAAAATTGGAAGATAAAGTGAAATAACTATAAAACCTATAATTCCTCCAACAAAAATAATTAATAATGGTTCTACTAATGAAGTTAATTGTCCAATAGCTCTATCAACTTCTTCTTCATAAAAGGCAGATACTTTATGTAACATTTCCTCAAGTTCTCCTGTTTCTTCTCCGACTGCTGTCATTTGAATTACCATTGGAGTAAAAAGGCCTGAATCTTCCATTGGTTTTGATAAAGTTTCTCCCCTTCTTACTCTATCTTCAATTTTCATTATTTCTTTTTCAATTATTACATTATCAACTGTAGTTGAAACTGTATCTAATGCTTGAAGAAGAGGAACTCCAGCAGCAAGTAAAGATGATAGAGTTCCTGAAAATCTTGCCATAACAGTAAGGTGATTCACTTTTCCTAAAATTGGCATCCTTAACTTACCCTTATCAACTCTTTCTCTTCCTTGTGGTGAAGATTTGTATAAATTATATAAAGCATAAACACCAATAACTGCAATTAATATAGCCCACCAGTATTTTGTAAGCATTCTTGAAAGATTTAATGTAAAAGCGGTCATTGCTGGAAGAGGGACATTCAAATCTGTAAAAAAACCAGCAAATCTTGGGACAAAAACTAAAAGCATGAAAAAACCAAGAGAAAAAGCAAAAATAAGAACAAAAAGAGGATAACTCATAGCACTTTTTATTTTTTGTCTGATTCTATAATCATTTTCAAGAAATTCAGTTATTCTTTCAAGAGATCTATCAAGAGTACCTCCAACTTCTCCTGCTCGAACCATACTTATATAAAGATTTGAAAAAATAGAAGGAAAATTTAACATGCTTGTTGATAATGGTATTCCTGATTCAACATTCTTTTTTATCTCTTTTGATATCTCTCTTAATTTTTTTGTTGGTGATTGGAAGGATAATATATCCAGAATTCTTGTAAGAGGTAAACCCGCTTTTAACATAGTTGTGAATTGCCTTGTAAAGAAAAGTAGAGATTGAATATTAACTCCTCTTTTACCAAAAAATCTAAATAGTAAACCTTCAAGGCCACTTTCTTCAGTTTTTTCAATTTTTAAAGGTATTAGTCCCCTCTTTTTTAATGTTGTTTCAAGTTCTTCAGCAGAGGTTGCTTCTAATTTGCCCTCTATTACTTTTCCGTATGAATCTCTTCCTCTATATTTGAACTTTGCCATAATCTACCCTCCCCAGCATCTTAACGATTTCTTCTTTATCATATGAGTATCTTAAAGCACTATCATATGTAATCAATCCTTTATCATATAAATCTTTTAATGATTGATTCATAGTTTGCATTCCAAGATCTCTTGAAGTTTGTATTATCGTATTAATCTGATAAGATTTATTTTCTCTAATCAAATTTCTTACTGCTGGAGTTACAATTAGTACTTCTGATGCTAGAACAAGACCACTTTCATCTTTTTTATTAAGTAATTGTTGAGAAAATATTGCTGATAAATTATTTGAAAGTTGTACTCTTATCTGTTGTTGCTGATGAGGTGGAAAAACATCTATTATTCTATCTATAGATTGTGAGGCTGTGTTTGTATGAAGTGTAGCAAAAACTAAGTGACCAGTTTCTGCTGCAGTTATTGCTGCAGAAATTGTTTCCAGATCTCTCATTTCTCCTACAAGAATTACATCAGGATCTTCTCTTAAAACACTTCTTAAAGCGTTTGGAAAAGATCTTGTATCAGAGCCAAGTTCTCTTTGAACAACAACACTTTTTCTATGTCTATGTAAATATTCTATTGGATCTTCAATGGTTATTATATGCAAACTTCTTGTTTCATTAATTTTATCTATAATAGATGCGAGTGTTGTGGATTTTCCAGTTCCAGTTGCTCCTGTTACAAGTACAAAACCTTTTTCAAGCTCTACAATTTTATTCATAACTTTTGGTAAACCAAGTTGTTCAAAAGTAGGTATATCCCATGGAATTACTCTAAATGCAGCAGCAACTGTTTGTCTTTGTCTGAATACATTAACTCTGAATCTTCCAACATGAGGAATTCCAAAAGAAAAATCAATTTCCCAGTTTGTTTTAAAATTATTTTTTTGTTCATCATTCATTATTGGATATATAAGATCCTCAATTTCTTCAGGACTTAAAATATCTCCTTTTAAAGATATTAAATTCTTTTTAACTCTAAAAATAGGAGGAAGACCAGCAGTTAAGTGTAAATCAGAAGCATTTTTTTCTTTACATAATTTTAGTAAATCATCAAGTTTATAAATCATCCTTCAAGTACCTCCACAGTAGAAATAACTCTTATAACTTCATCGATTGTTGTTATTCCCTTTTTTGCTTTATCAATTGCATCTTGGAGTAATGATATGTTTCCATTTTTAATTGCATAATCTTTTATATCTGTTGATGGGTTTCTATTTAAAATCATCTCCCTTATTCTATCATCAATTTTTAAAACTTCCTGTACCGCAATTCTACCTTTATAACCACTATTATTACAGGCTATACAACCTTTTCCTCTATAAAAAACTCCATCATAATTCTCAATACCAACTTGTTTTAATAGAAATTCACTTGGTTTATATTCTTCTTTACAATCATTACAGATTTTTCTAACCAATCTTTGTGCTGTTACTCCTATAAGAGAAGATGCTATAAGATATGGTTCGATACCCATATCAACTAACCTGGTTGGAGCGGAGAAAGAATCATTAGTATGAAGAGTAGAAAAAACGAGATGTCCTGTTAATGCTGCTTCCATTGCAATTTGTGCTGTTTCTTTATCTCTTATCTCTCCAACAAGAATAATATCGGGGTCTTGCCTTAAAAATGACCTTAATGCATTTGCAAATGTTAAATTTATTTTTGGATTTACCTGAACTTGTGTAATTCCATCAAGTTGATACTCAACAGGATCTTCAACAGTTAATACATTAACTTCTGGTGAATTTAAAATTCTTAATATTGCATAAAGTGTTGTAGATTTTCCTGAACCTGTAGGACCTGTTATAAGTATCATACCATATGGTTGTTTTATCAAACCTCTAAATATTTCTAAACTTTCCTCTGAAAAACCAAGTTGTTCTAGTGGAATTAAAGATCTTTCTTTATCAAGGATTCTTAACACAACCTTTTCTCCAAAAATTCCTGGTAAAACTGATACTCTTAAATCAACTTCTCTTCCTCTAAACTTAAGATTAATTCTTCCATCCTGCGGTCTTCTTCTTTCAGCAATATCGAGATTAGCCATTATTTTTGCCCTTGAAATAATTCCTGGTTGAATATTTTTAGGAAGATTCATAGTATCTCTTAAAACTCCATCAATTCTATATCGAATTCTTAAATATCTTTTTTGTGGCTCCATATGAATATCTGAGGCATTTGATGTTATTGCCTCAGTAATAATTTGATTCATTAATCTTATAATTGGCGCAGCTTCAGCTAAGCTTTTTGCTTCATCTATTGAAAGTTCAATATCTTTTGTTCCTTCTGTTTCTACCTCTATCGAAGTTCCACCTGTCATCTCTTTTACAGCTTCTTTTACAGTTGTCTCCATTGAAAAATATTTTTCTATATTTCTAAATATTGCTTCATAAGAAGATACATAAAGTTTAGAATTAGAAATTAAATTTCTCAAATAATCTATTGCAACTATATCAGTAGGATCAGCAATAGCAACCATAATCTTATCATCTCTTGTTTTTCCAAATGGAATTGCTTGATATCTTCTTGCTATTTCTTCAGAAATAATATGAACAATATCTTTATCTATTTCAACTGTAGATAAATCTATATAAGGAAAACCCCATTGCCTTGCAAGAAGATTTGCGAATGTCTCCTCATTTATAAATTTTAATTTTTTTAATGTCTCAAGTAGTGTAGAACCGCTCTTTTTTTGTTCTTCAAGAGCAATCTTGAGTTGTTCTTCAGTTATTATTCCATCAGTTATTAAAGTATTTCCAAGTTGTTTATATTTATCCATAGGTTAATTATAGCATAATTAAGTTCTTGATTTTTTTCAAAAAATATGATTCAAAAAATCTCTGAATCTTGGTTAAAATAAAATCTTTACTTCTATCTCTTGGTTCAACTAGAATTGTATATAAATTTAAGATATTTCCACCTAAAATATCAGTGAATATTTGATCTCCAATAAGAATAACTTCATCTTTTTTAACATTTAAAATTTTTATCATTTTTTTAAAAGAATGTGGAAAAGGTTTTAAAGCATTTTCAATAACTGGAATTTTATAGTTATTTTCAATAAAATTTAATTTATTTTTTTTATTATTACTTATAATACCAATTTTAAAATCCTTATATGCTTCTTTTAACCAATCAGAAACACCTTTTTCTAAAATCTTTTCTCCTCTTTTTATAAGAGTATTATCATGATCAATTATTAATGCTTTGAATTTATTTCTATATATATTTAAATCAATATTTTCTATTTTTTCATAATATTCATCTGGATAAAAAATTTTCTTATGCATTTCCGAAATTCACTGGTTCATAAATTAATGGAAAATATTCAGAAACCTCTTTTAAAAATTTATTAATATCTTTTAAAAATTTATTATCAAAAGAAAGATCCATAATACCGACATTTTCTTCAACAAATGTGTAAAGAATCATTGCTTTCCCTTCAAGGGCTTCTATTAGAGTTTGTAAAAAAACAATCTCTTCTTTTGGAAAATATATCCTTAATACAGATTCACTCATAAATCACTCCTTAAATAAATCTCTAACTTTACTAACAACAATATCAACTGCAACGATATTGAATCCTCCCTCAGGAATAATTATATCAGCAAATCTCTTAGTTGGTTCCACAAATTGAATATGCATAGGTCTTACCACTTCAGTATATTGCTTAATAACAGAATCAAGAGTTCTACCTCTTTCTTTTGTATCTCTTAATATTCTTCTTATAAGTCTTATATCAGGATCTGTATCAACATAAATTTTTATATCCATAAGGTTTCTTAATTCTTCATAAAAAAGAGCAAAAATTCCTTCCAATATTATAATTCTTTGAGGTTTAATAATCTCATATTCTTTTAATCTAACATATTCAACAAAAGAATAAATTGGCTTTTTAATTTCTTTGCCATCTATCAGATTTTGTATATGTTCCTTTAGTAAAGGTATATCAAATGCATCTGGGTGATCGTAGTTTATTTTTAATCTTTCATCAAAAGGTATATTTGAATGATCTTTATAATATGAATCCATATCAAGAATAAGAATTTCTTCGCCAATTTTTTCTTTTATATTAAGCGCAACTGTTGTCTTCCCAGAACCAGTTCCTCCTGAAATTCCAATTAAAAATCTTTTCATGGCAATACCTTTGAAATGTTTCTTAAATGTTCATCAAAAGTCTTTGCAAAAAGATGAGTACCATCACCTTTTGCAACAAAATATAAATATTCTGTTTTTTCAGGATTAATTGTTGCTTTAATTGATTCTATTCCTGGATTACATATTGGCGTTGGTGGAAGTCCTGGATATTTATAACTATTATAAGGAGAATCTATTTCAAGTTCTTTTGATGTTAAAGTATATCCAGCATCAGGTAATATGTATTTTAATGTAGGATCAGCCTGAAGTAACATATTTAGATTTAGTCTATTTATAAAAACTCCAGCAATTATAGGTCTTTCATTTTTATCTTGTGCTTCTTTCTCAACAATTGAAGCAAGTTTTAAAATGTCATATCTATTAAGATCACCAGTATAATTTTTATATACTTCATTAAATTTTTGATTGAAATTGTTTAACATCATTTCAATATTTTTTGTTAAATTTTCCTTTTCAAAAAAATAAGTGTCAGGATACAAAAATCCCTCAAGAATATTCGCTTCTTCAAAAATATATTTCTTATATTTATCTATATCTTTAACTTCTTTTAAAAATTCCTCTTTTGTACATAAATTATTTTTCTCAAAAATTTCAGCAATTTCTGTAAGTTTGAAACCTTCTGGAATTGTAACTTTTATATATGGAGGTAAGCCTCCTTCAGTAAGTTTTATAAGTACATCTCTAACATTCATCTTTTGCTCAAATTCATATATTCCAGATTTTAATTTATCTTCAATATCCAAATATTTAGCAAGTAGTGAAAAAATAATTTTATTTTTTATGATATTTTCACTTTTTAATTTTTCTGCTATCTCTTCTGTTGTTTGATTATCTTTTATATAAACTTCTTTACTTACAAAATCTAAAGGTGGTTGTGACTCATAGTAAGCATAAAATCCAACTGAAAGAAATAATATAATTAAAATTACAAAAAAAATTAAAAAGATCTTTAAATATTTCATTTTGACCTCGAAAGATATGAATTCAATATTAAAATTGCACTTGAAACATCATCTTCAACTCTTTTTTCTTTAATTTTTAATCCCTTTTTCCTCTCATAAGAAAAAGTATTTTTTGAAATTTTAGATGTAAATCTTTCATCAATTAGTTCAATTTTTATTTTAAATCTCTCTTCCATTTCATTCTTTATTTCAATGATTTTTTTTCCTTGATTTTCAATTTCTCCTGATAAGGAGATTGGAAGACCAAGAACAACTTCATTTACATCATATTTCTTTATCAATTCTTCAATTTTATTGAATTTTTCTTCTTTATCTCCATAAAAAACTCCTACACCAGATGCTGTAATATGTAGTATATCAGAAATACTTACCCCCATCTTTTTATCTCCCCAATCAATTCCAAGAACTCTTTTCATTTTGATTTTCCTTTTTTTATTATTTCAATAATAACTTCTTCCAAACCCTCAATTTTTTCTATTCTTCCAGAGGATAAAGTATCTTTACCTCCTCCCTTTCCGCAATCTCTTTTATTTAATTCTTTATAAATATCATTAGCAGAAATTTTATCAGTAAGATCTTGAGAAACAAAAATGGTTAGATTTTTTAAGTCTTTATTAAAGAAAAATAAAAATATAAAAGAATCCTCCCTTTCTTTGATTCTATCAAATAAGTAATACCCATCCTGAGAGTTTAAATTTCTTTCTTTTAAAATAATCAATTTTATATTATCGATTATTTTATAATTTTGAAGGCTTTTTTCTATAAGAGTATCAAAATATTTTCTTTTTAAAACATCGATCTCATCTTCTTTATCTTTTATCTCTTTTTTTAATTCTAAGATTCTATTTAATAAACTTTCGCCCTTAGATGAAAGAATAGATTCTAATTTATTAAAAATTTTTTCATAATTTTTTAAATTTTCTATAACCTTCAAACCAGTAACTGCCTCAATTCTTCTTAAATTAGTACCTATTCCTTTTTCTGAAATTATTTTAAAACAACCAATCTCTATAGAATTAGAAACATGTGTCCCACCGCATAATTCTTTTGTTAGTTCATCAACTTTTACTATTCTTACTATATTTCCATATTTTTCACCAAAAAGAGCTATAGCACCCTCCTTTTTAGCATCTTCAATATTTTTATAGGAAGTAGTTACATTAAATGCCTTGTATATCCACAAATTTACCATTTTTTCTATTTTATTTATCTCTTCTTCTATTAGTGGTGAGAAATGAGAAAAATCAAACCTTAAGAAATCTTCTGAAACATAAGATCCTTTTTGTGTTGCATGTTCACCAAGAACTGTAAGCAGGGCTTTATGTAGTAAATGTGTAGCGGTATGAGCTCTTTTTACGCTTTCTCTTCTTTCTTTATTAACAATTGCAATAATTTCAGAATTTAAATTTACTTCACCTTTGATTACTTTTCCCAAATGTATAATCAAATTTTCAACAGGTGATTTTGTATCATAAATTTCAATTTCAAAATTATCACCTTTGATTATACCTTTATCGCCAACCTGTCCACCTTTTTCACCATAAAATGGTGTTTTATCAAGAATTATTATACCCTCTTCCATTTCTTTTAAACTATTTACTTTTTCTCCATTTTTTAAAATCATTAATATTTTAGACTCTGATGATAGGTTATCATATCCTAAAAACTCAGTTTCTTTTATCTCTTCTTTTATTTTTATATAATCAAGATTTTCTTCAAATAATTTTGATTCTTTTGTAATAACTCTACTTTTTTTTCTTGATTCCTCGAGTATTATTTTAAATTCATCTTTATTATAGTTTAAACCTTTCGTAACTAATATATCTTCAGAAAGTTCAACAGGAAAACCATAAGTATCATAAAGAAAGAAAATGTCTTTTCCAGAAATTTCATTTAAATTAGATTTTTTAGTATTCTCTATTAAATTATAAAGGAAATCAAGTCCTCGACTTAAAGTATCTATAAAATTTTTTTCTTCACTAAGCAATATTTTTTCAATTTTTTCATTTTGTCTTAAATCATAAACTCCTTTGAAAGTTTCTATAACAGATGGATATAATTTATACAAAAAAGGATCTCTTGCGCCAAGAGACCAACCTGAAGAAAAACTCCTTCTTATCAATCTTCTTAAAACATAACCTCTTCCTTCATTTGAAGGAAAAAGATTTTCATTAATTAAAAAGGTAATTGCTCTTAGATGGTCTGCAATAATTCTAATATTAATTTTAGTGTCATCATCATAATCAACATTCAAATGATTTTTTATTGATTCAATTATTTTTGAAAAAAGATCAGTTTCAAAATTACTTTTTTTATTTTGAAGAATCATTGTTATTCTTTCTAAACCCATTCCAGTATCAATATTTTTTCTTGGGAGAGGGTCAAGTGTCCCATCTTTTTTTCTATCAAATTGAGTAAAAACAAGATTCCATACTTCTATAAATCTATCTCCTTCATTTAAAGGACCCAATGATGGTTCTTTGCATGGAAAATCTTCACCTAAATCATAATATAATTCAGAATCAGGACCACAAGGACCTTCATCGCCCATTTTCCAGAAATTATCTTCCAATTTAACTATTTTTTGTTCTGGAATTCCAATTTTTTTCCAAATTTCTAATGCTTCATCATCATCAGGATATATTGAAACCCATATTTTTTCTTTTTCTAATCCAAAATTTTTTGTTAAAAGTTCATATGCCCAATTAATTGCTTCATCTTTAAAATAATCTCCAATTGAAAAATTTCCAAGCATTTCAAAAAAAGTATGATGTCTTATTGTCTTACCTACTTGTTCAATATCATTTGTTCTTAAACATTTTTGGCAAGTTGCAATCCTTTTTTTTGGTGGTTCCTCTTCTCCTAAAAAATATGATTTTAAAGGAACCATTCCTGCTGCTGTAAAAAGAAGGGTTGAGTCTTTTGGTATTAAAGAGAATGAAGGAAGAACTAAATGTTCTTTTGATTCAAAAAATTTCAAAAACTCTTCTCTTATCTCTTTTGAACTGAAAATAATATACCTCCTATCATAAATTAAAACTTTCTAATTATTATAACATTTTTTATTTTATATTATAATTGTAATTTAGGGAGGTGTAGAGTGTTTGAAAAAATTAAAAATCCTTTAGAAGCATTAAAACTATCTGATTTAAAAGATGGTTCATCATTGCTGATCGCTGGATTTCTTGCAAATGGAACAAGTGAGATATTGATTGATGCAATTCTTGAATCAGGTGCTAAGGATTTAATTGTTATATGTAACGACACATCCTTTCCAGATAAAGGAATAGGAAAACTTATTAAAAATAGAAGAGCTAAAAGAATAATAACAACACATATCGGGACTAATATAGAAACTCAAAAACAATATTTGAATAAAGAAATCGAAGTAGAATTTGTACCTCAAGGAACTTTAATTGAGAAATTGAGGGCTTATGGTGCTGGTCTTGGAGGAATATTAACACCAGTTGGCATTGGAACAGTTGTTGAAGAAAGAAAACAAAAAATGGTTATAGATGATAAAGAATATATTATAGAAGAACCTCTTGGAGGAGATATATCTATAATTAAAGCAAAATGGGGGGATGAATTTGGTAATTTAAAATATTACGGAACTGCAAGAAACTTTAATCCAGTTATGGCTCTTGCAGGCAAAAAGGTTATTGTAGAGGTTGAAAATTTACTGAAAATTGGAGAAATGGACCCTAATGAAATAGAAACACCTGGAATTTTTGTTGATTATATTGTCAAGGGAGGAAATTAAAAATGGAACCAAAAGAAATAATTGCAAAAAGAGTAGCACAAGAACTTAAAGATGGTGATATTGTAAATCTTGGTTTTGGAATTCCAACTCTTGTCTCAAATTATATTCCTTCAAATATAAATGTCATTTTTCAAGGTGAAAACGGAATTTTAGGAATTGGAGAAGTTAATAAAGATAATCCAGATTATGAAATAACTAATGCAGGAAACACTCCAGTCAAAACTCTTCCTTACTCTTCATTTTTTGATACATTTTTATCTTTTACAATGATAAGAGGAGGACATATAGATGTTACGGTTCTTGGTGGAATTCAGGTTGATGAGGAAGGTAATTTGGCGAATTGGATTATCCCTGGAAAAATGATAGCAGGAATAGGTGGTGCAATGGATTTAGCAACTGGTTCAAAAAAACTTATTGTTGCCATGGAACACACTGCGAAAGGAGAACCTAAAATTGTAAAAAAATGTAAATATCCATTAACTGCAAAAAGAAAAGTAAATTTAATAGTAACTGAACTTGCAGTGATTGAGGTAAATAGCGATGGATTAATGCTTAAAGAAATTAATCCTCAAAGTTCTATTGATGAAGTTGTAAAAAATACAGAAGCAAGATTAAGTATATCTAAAGATTTAAAACTGATGAATTTGTAATTATAAATTTTTTTTATTTCTTTATTTTGTAATATTTAAAATTTTTCTTGCTTCATTTGGTTTTGCAATTTCTCTTCCAAATTCTAAACTAAATTTTACTATTCTTTCAACAAATTCAGCATTTGATTTTGCAAGAACTCCCTTTTTAATATATATATTGTCTTCAAAACCAACCCTTACATTTCCACCTAGTGTAATTGCAATTATTCCAAGAGGATATTCATATTTTCCAATTCCAGCAACCATCCATGTTGAATTTTGAGGAATTGAATCTATAAGAAAAATTAAATTTTTTGGGTCTCCACTCATACCACCTGGAACACCTAAAACAAAATCAAAATGGAGAGGCTCATCAATTAAACCTTCTTTTATAAGTTTAAATGCATTTTCAATCATACCCTTTTCAAAAATTTCAATTTCAGGTTTAATTTTTCTTTCTTTCATAATCAATGCAAATTTTTTAATCCAGTCAAAAGGATTATAAAAAACTCCTTCTCCAAAATTTACTGTTCCAAGAGTTAAGGATGCAAACTCTGGATTAAGTTCGAGTGGTTCAGCTCTTTCTTCGAAACTCATTCCAATTGCTCCCCCTGTTGAAATCTGTAATATGATATCTGGAACTTTTTCTTTTATTTTTTCAATTATTTCTTTATATCTTTCTTTTTTTTGAGTTGGATTACCTTCTTTATCTCTTGCATGAAGATGTATTACTGACGCACCAGCATTGTAACATCTTAAAACTTCTTCAGCAATTTCATCAGGTGTAATTGGAAGATAAGGATTTTCTTTTTTTGTCACTTCTGCTCCAACCGGAGCAACTGTAATAATTAATTTTTCCATAACTTAACTCCATTTATCTAATAAATTTCTTTTTATTAATTCATTTACTATATAATATGCAACCTGAGATGGATAAGTATTTGCACCAAAACCCATATCATATCCAAGTTCATGGGCAAGTTCAGGAGTTATCTTATAACCACCACAAATTAATAGTATCTTGTCTCTCAAATTTTCTGCTTCAAGAAGTTCTGTAAGTAAAGTTAAATTTTTAAGATGAATATTTTTCTGAGTCACTGTTTGTGATATTAAAACTACATTTGGTTTGAATTCTTGTATCTTTTTTATAACTAATTCATGTGGTATTTGTGAACCTAAATTTAAAATATCAAAACCTTTATATCTCTCAAGGCCATTATCACCATTATATCCCTTAGCATTTATAATCGCATCAAGTCCAACAGTATGGGCATCTGATCCTAAGGTACAAGCAATAATTTTTATTTTTTTGCCAATTTTCTCTTCCATTATTTTTTCTATTTCAAAAAAATCTGGAATAGTCAATTTGTTTTCTTTAACTTTTATTTTTGAAATATCAATGTATTTATTAAATTTTCCATAAACTATGAAATAAGAAAATCCAGAATAGATATCTTTTTCAAAAACAATATTTTCATCAGAAAGACCCATTTCCTTTACAATTCTTTTAGCAACTTCTCTTGAAAGAGGCAAAGGAAGTGGAATTGTAAAACTTATTTGTATTATTCCGTCATCTGGTGTGTCACCATAAGGTCTTATAAATTTTTCTTTATCTTTCATGATGACTCCTTTTCACAATAAATCATATATTTCTAAATAATCATCATCTTTTTTTATTACACCTTCATATCCTCTACCTTCTTTTTTAGGCCTTTTGGTGTCTGAAAAGTATCCATTTTCTAATGCCTTAAAAAGTCCCATAGATGATATTTCCTCGAGTTTTTCAACTGCTTTTTCAAAAACCTCAATTGCTCTTTCCTTTATAATTCCATCATTTTTAATGCAAAATTCATCAGAAATTGATTTTAGATTATTTCTAATATATTTTGCATTTTCAATTGAAAGATATCTATCATGAACAAAAGGAGTATGAAGGGCTTCTGTTAACATTCCTAAAAGTTGAATCTCTTGATCTGTAAGATTTGCAACAATATTAAAAAGTGCATCCATAACATGAGATAAGAAAATATTTCCAGTTTTATATCTTGTTGGAGGCATATATTTTATTGGTGAATTTGGAAAAAGTTCTCTTACAAGTTGTGCTTGTGCTATTTCATATAAAAATCCATTTTCTAATTTTGGATCAAGTTCAAATGCATGGCCAAGACCTATTTCATCTTCATTCATTCCAGAATTTTTTGCAAGTTGTTCGTTAATTATTTGAGAAACAACAACAGTATAATAAAATTGTTTTGAATCAACAGTTTTTATTAAGTTATCTTCACCTGTTACAATAGGAATACCTCCAATATGCAGAATAAACCTTGAAAATCTCTGATCAATCATTGTTCTTAAAGGATTTAAGTTTCGGAACAAAATTCCATAAAGTGCATCATTAACCATAAGATCTAACCTTTCTAAACAAGCAAGAGTTGATATTTCAGGCATACATAAACCTGATGAATAATTAACAAGTTTCACATATTTTTCTATATCTTTGCTTACTTCATCAAGTATTTCTCTTATAAATTTGAAATTTTCCTGAGTTGCATAAGTACCACCATAACCCTCAGTCGTTAAACCATAAGGTACATAGTCAAGAAGTGATTGAGCTGTACTTCTAATGATTGCAATCATATCGGCACCAAGATAAGCAGCAGACTTAACCTGTTTTGCATCCTCGAAAATATTTCCAGTTGCGACAATAACATACAAATATGGTTTTTCTAATTGAGGATATTTTAATATCATATTTTCTCTTTCTTTTTTCTTGTTAAATATCTTTGAAACTCCATTTTTAATTAAATCTTTCGCTATAAATTTAATTTTATCTTTATCACCATATTTTAATTTTGTTATATCTATTTTATCTTCATCAATTTCTTCAATAAATCTTTGAATTGAATCAATATTAAATTTTATTAAAGCATTTGATATTAAAAAAAGAATACCTTTTGAAATTAAATTTTTTTCTTGAAACTTATCTATAATTGAATTAACATATGGTATTCCTTTTGAATTAACTCCATTTACTCCAAGAATTCTTAAAATTGCTCTCTCGATTGATTTTGTTGTATAAGGCTTTATCTCCTCAAAAACATCATCAGCAATTTTTTTCCCTAGACTCTTTGCATAAATAATTTTTTTTTCATCAAGAGATAAAGTTCCTATTTTCATATTACTCTCCACTTTCTTCCATAACATTAAAAATTACTACAGGTTTTATAAATTCTTTTAACTTATTAAATAAAATTTTCCCGTCATCTTTATCAAAATAATCATCTTGGTTAAAAGTTGAAAATGAAATACCTATTAATTTTACTTCTTTTAGCGTAAAAAATTTAATACCAGAATTTATCATTTGCTTATATACTTCTTTATTTAAGAAGATTTTTGTTGGATGTTCAACTATTATATTTATATTATTTTTATTAATTAAATAATCAAAAATTTCAGAAGTTAATGCCCCTTTGACAAAAATATAATTATAATCTTTATTTAAAATTTGATCGCTTTCTTCTTGATAGTTATTTTTTATAAATAAATATTTTTTTTCAGGATAATTTTTTAAAATTCTTTCCTTTAAATCTCCCTCTACCTTTTTAATTGTAAATATATCTTTATAATAAATTGTTTCTTCAATAATTTCATCAGTATTTTCGTCAATATTCAAACCAGTTTGTAAAATTACACCATCTGAAAAAAATGTTCCAATTTTTCTATCAACTGCTCCATCTATTAAAATTAAATCTATATTATAATTTCTTGCATCATCTAAAATCATTTTTAAATCTTTTAAAATCATGGGTCCAGAAATTTCAACATAACCATCTTCCATTAATTTAATTAAATAAAGTTCACCAAGTGGTGTAAAAATATTAAATTTTTTTATTAATTCAAATTTTATATCAATTTTATCTATAGAACTCTTTGATGTAACAATTAAATTTCCTTTATAACCTTTTATTAATGGCTTTTCAAAATAATAAAGTGAATCAAATTTCTCTCCATCAAGCCCTATTGATGTAATAAAAATATTGAGATTATTTTTCTTTGCTTCCTCAATCAATCTAATTAAGGTAGTTGTTTTCCCGCAATTTTTACTTAAACCAAAAATTGAAAGAATTTTTATATTATTATTAATGATTAGAGGAATTATTTCCATTTCTTCTTTTGATTCTCTGAGATTCTACTGGTTCTATTAATAATCTTTTTCCTGAAAGCATTGAGGCAGGACCATCTTTACTTTCAAGAAATGGTTCTTTTTCACATAAATCACAATTTTCTGGACAATTTGAAATTTTATCAATTGGCTCTGTATATGAAAAAATACCACCTTCGTAATTTCTCAATATAACCTTTCTATCAGACATTGAAATCAAATAATTTGGAAAAACAGGAATTTTCCCTCCCCCAAGCGTATCAATTATATATGTTGGCACTTTGAAACCTGATATATGTCCTCTAAGATTTTCAATTATTTCTATACCCTTTGCCACTGAGGTTCTAAAATGTGAAATACCTTGAGATAGATCGCATTGATAAATATAATATGGTCTTGTTCTTATTTTTACAAGTTCATTTACAAGTTTTTTTTGAATAATTGGACAATCATTTATCCCTTTTAATAAAACAGTTTGATTACCGACAGGAATACCAGCATCAACAAGTTTTAAAATAGCTTTTTTACTTTCCTCAGTTATTTCTTTATAATGATTAAATTGAGTATTTAACCAAATTGGATGGTATTTTTTTAGCATCTCAACAAGGTTATCAGTTATTCTCATAGGTAGTGTTGATGGTGCTCTTGTACCTATTCTTATAACATCAATATGAGGAATTTTTCTAAGTTCTCTAATAATGAATTCAAGTTTGTCATCACCAACAAGCAGAGCATCTCCTCCTGAAAGCAAAACATCATTAATCTCGGGGTGTTCTTTTATGTATTCTATACCTGAAATTAGTTCTTCTTTTGTCCTAGCCATATCTTTTTCACCTGCTAATCTTCTTCTTGTACAATGTCTGCAGTACATACCACATTGATCTGTTATTAAAAAAAGAACTCTATCAGGATATCTATGTGTAAGACCTTTAACTGGAGAATCCACCTCTTCATATAATGGATCATAAATATCTTCTTCTTTTATTTCAAGTTCTTTAATGGTAGGTATTGCCTGTTTCCTTATTGGATCATCTGGATCATCTTTTTCTATTAATGTAATCCAGTATGGTGTTATTGCCATTCTCAATTTTCTTAAAGAGCTCTTTACGCCTTCTTCTTCAACATGAGTAAGATTGATGACTTTTTTAAGAGTTTCAAGATCCATTACCCTGTTTCTTAATTGCCACTTCCAGTCATTCCAATCTTTTTTTTCTATATTTTTCCAAATTTCTATTTCTCTATAATCCCTCATTTATCTCCTCCAAAATATTCTTCAAAAAATTCTCTTAATTTATCTGATTCTCTCAATAAATTCAAGGTATATTCTGCATGATTTTTTGCATAACCATTTCCAATTAACATATCGACATCTTTACCAATTCCCTCTGCCCCAAGAGCTGCTTTTGTAAAAGAGGTTGCCATACTGAAAAAATATACAATGCCTCTATTCTTACATGTCAAAATAGATGTCAATTCCGTATCAGGAACATTCACGCAGTTAATAACAACATCAGCCAGTTTTCCTTTTGTTATTCTATCAATCTCATCTAAAACTGAAGTTGGGTTTTGGGCATCTCCAACAAAAAGATAATCATAAAATTCGAGTTTTTTTAATCTTTCATAGGATTTTTTTGAATGAGCCATTGCAATAACTTTTCCTTTAGGACCTACTCTTTTCTTGCTTTCATAACAAGATAAAATTCCTGATTTGCCACCTGCTCCTATAACAAAAACATAATCATTAGGTTTAACAATTCTTGCTACCTGTATTGGTGCTCCAGCAACATCAAGAACTGCTAATGAAGTTTTTAAATTTATATCTTCAGGTAATTTGACAAAAATTCCACTTTCAAAAAGAATTGCTTTTCCATCTATTGCGACTTGGTCTTTATCTAAATATATCTCTTTAATTTTATTTATTTTTAATGGGGTTAAAGAAAGAGAAACAAGAGAGGCAATTTTATCTTTCTCTTTTAGATCAATTTTATCTTTCAAATCATCTCCAATTTTTTCTACAATACCAACAAGCATTCCTCCTGAACCAGTTACAGGATTATGCATTTTTCCTCTATCATTAACAATTTTTAATATTATTTCTTCAATCTTTTTTTTATCTTTATTTGCTTCATTTTCTATTTGAGTGAATGATGAAGAATCAATATTCAAAAATAATACATCAATAAGTATTTCGTTTGAATATAATTTTGAGAAATCGTTATCAAGTTTAAAAGCTGGCTGAGGTAAGTAACCTTTTGGTTCGATTACTCTGTGAATACCATATTTATCTCCCTTCATTTCTTCATTCTCCTTCCTTAAATTTTGTATTTTTTAATTTTATATTGAAGAGTCTGTCTTGGAATTTTTAAAAGTTTTCCTGCTTTTGAGATATTAAAATTTGTAAGATATAAAACTTCTTTTATTATTTTCTTTTCAAATTCCAATGTTTCTTTTGAAAGATCAAATTCTTTAAAATAAATCAAACTTGGGAGATCGGATTTTGTTATCTTCGTATTTTTACTATTTAAATATGAATATTCAAGAATATAAAATAGCTCTCTAACATTTCCAGGAAAAGAATAAGATAGAAGAAATTCTTTAAAACTATCATCATAAATTTTATTTAAACCATATTTCTTTTCGAGTTCATCAAAATAATAATTTAATAATAAAATGATATCTTCTTTTCTTTCCCTTAATGGATTAATAATAAACTCAATTTTTGAGATTAAAAAGAAAAGTTCTTTCTTTAATTTTCTATTATTTATTGCAAAAATTGGTAAATTTTCAATTGATGTTATTAGTTTAAAGTTAAGTTCTTTTGATTCAAGAAAATAAAGAAACTTATCCTGCAATCTTAATGGCATTTTATCTATATTTGCAATATAAAGAGTTGAACCTTCTGAAATTTTAAGTAAACCAAAAATTGTATCCTCAAGTATTGATTCTTCTATATTATCACAATCTTGGTAAAGAAAGTCTTTTTCTTTTCTATCAGAGGTAAAATGTATAATTTCTGCTAATAATCTTTTTCCAACTCCACTTTCGCCAATTAATAAAACTGGAGTGTTAAGATTTTTAAAATTTTCTATTTCTTTTAATTTTTTCTTTAAATTCTCATCATTGGTTTTAAAATCAGACATATCTCTTTTTAATATTTGAGTTTCCTTTTGTTTTTTATTTTTACTTTGTAATTCTATAATGGTTTCTGATAACTTCTTAATTTCTGTAATATCTCTTGATAACTCAATTGCACCAATTAATTCTCCTCTATAAAAAAGAGGAAAAGTGTTATTTAATGTCGTTACTTCTTTGCCTTTATATGTTAAAAAAACTTGAAGTTTATTTAATATTGGTTCCTTAGTTTTTAGAACCTTAAGTAAAGTTGAAGTTTCATATGTAAGAGATGGAAAAATTTCAAGAATGCTTTTTCCAATAACTTCATCTTCATTTAAACCTTCAAGTTTTGAATTAGCTTTATTGTAGAAAAGAGTTATACCATCTTTATCAATTATATGAATACCAATGTCCACATAATTTAATAAAATATCAATTAATGATTCCCATGGAAAATATTTTATTTTCTCCATGGCAAAATTATAACATAATTTTAAAATAATAAAATTGCCTAAAAATTAGCAAATTTTTAAAAAAAATTAAATATCTATGCTCCTTGAAGCCTCATCTATCGATTCATCAAGTATCTCAACAATCTTTTTTATATCTTCATCTTCAATAACTAGTGGAGGTGCTATATAAGTTTTATCAACAGATGCTCTACAAAGATATAAACCTCTTTTATAAGCTGCATCTTCTACTCTCATAGCAAATCTAATATTTGATGGTATTCTCTCTTTTGTTTCTTTATTTTTTACATATTCAATAGCCCAATGAAGTCCAATGCCTCTAATATCTCCAACTCTTTTATGTTTATATAATTCTTTCAATAATTTTCCTAATATTTCTCCTTTTTCTTTTGCTTTCAAATATAATTTTTCATCTTCAATTAATTCAATATTTTTTAAAGCAGCAATGGTTGATAAACAATGACCTCCGAATGTATGACCATGAACAAACATATTTTCTATAAAAACATTAGAAAGTTCTTCTTTAACAATCATAGCTCCAAGAGGAGCATATCCGGAAGTTATACCTTTACCAAAAATCATAATATCTGGATCGAGACTGAAAATATTTGAAGCAAATAAATCTCCACATCTACCCCAGGCATTTATTACCTCATCAGCAATAATCAATATTTGATTTTCTTTTGCAATTTCTTGAATCACTTCAAAATATTTTTTTGGTGGTACAAGAGCACCAGCAGCACTCATAACTGGTTCCATTATTATGGCTGCAATTGTTCTTGCACCTTCATAGGTAATTAAATCTTTAATTTGTTTAGCACATTCAACATTACATGTTGATGGATCTTTTCCAAAATCACATCTATAGCAATAAGGAGGTGAAACATGAAGAAAGAAAGGTAAAAGTGGTTCAAATGGCTGTCTATAAATTCTTAAACCCGTTGCTGAAAGAGCGCCATATGTTACTCCATGATAAGATTCTCTTCTTGAAATTATTTTCTTTTTTTCTGGCATTCCTTTAATTGTCCAATATTGTCTTACAAATTTTATTGCTGATTCAACTGCTTCAGAACCTCCTGAAATGAAAAACGAAGTTTTAAAACTCGATGGTGTTATTTTTGCAAGTTTATAAGCGAGTCTTATAGCAGGTTCATTGAAATAACCTCCAAATAAACTTGCATAATTAATTTTATCAAGTTGTTCTTTCAATGCATCTATTATTTCTTTTCTACCATGACCAATATTAACTGTCCAAAGTATTGATAAACCATCAATATATTCTTTACCATCTATATCAAATATTTTTGCTCCCTTACCTCCAACGATAATCTTAGGACTCTTCTCTCTTATTTCTTTAATAAATGCATAATGAGGAAGAACATTACTTTCTGCAATTTTAATTAACTCCTCCTTATTCATAATCACCTCCTGATTTTTTATATATGAAAGGATTTTTGTTTATTTCAAGAGAACTTACTGCATCTATTTGAAAAACATTCGACTCATAACCTCTTTTAAAATATTCTTCACCAACAAGAGCAATCATACCACCATTGTCAGTTGAAAACTCAAAAGATGGAAAGTAAAATTCGAAATCTTTTTCATTTAAAAAAGTTTTTCTTAAAAATTTACTTGCAGAAACACCCCCAACAACTGATACCTTATTTATTCCTGTTTTATCATAAACTTTCTTTATGTTTTTAATTAAAGATTCGTATATTGAATGAAATAAAGAAGCAATCAAATTTTCGAGATTAAAATTGCCTTTTTTAATAATATTTAATACTTCTGTTTTAATACCAGAAAATGAAAAATTATACTCCTTTTCTTTCTCCTTAAATCTTGGAGTCGAAAATTTATAATATGAAGGATCTCCTTTAATAGCAAGTTTATCAAGTTCAGATCCAGCAGGATATTGAAAACCTAATTTTCTACCTATTTTATCTATTATCTCTCCACATGCATCATCAACTGTCTCACCTAAAATTTTATATTTAAGGTGATCTTCAAAAATTATTAGAATTGTATGACCTCCTGAAATAATCAAAGTTTGAAAAGGAAAGTTTATTTTATTATCAAAAAAAATAGAATAAATATGTCCTTCAAGATGATTTATTCCTACCAATGGTTTTTTCAGTGAATATGCCAATGTTCTTGCTACTTCAACACCAACAAGAAGAGAACCAACAAGACCTGGGCCTATGGTTACTGAAAACCCATCTAAATCTTTTAAATTAATATTAAGTTTATCAATGAGATCCTCTAAAATAAAAGTAAATATTTCAAGTTGTTTTCTTGCAGCGATTTCAGGAACGATGCCACCAAATTTTTTATGAAACTCCTCAGATGTGGTTCTAACCATAGATACACATTTCCCATTTTCTACAATACCCATTGAAGTATCATCACAAGAAGTTTCAATTCCTAATATTTTCATTCCAAAATCAATTTTATCACATATTCACAAAATCAAGCCAATTAAATTTATCTTCTTCGACTCCTTCAACAATTTTTAAATATTTTTCTTGAAGCATTCTTGAAATTTTTCCAACCTTTCCGTCACCAACTTTTATTTTATCGACACTTATTACTGGTGTAACTTCTGCCGCAGTTCCAACAAGAAAAATTTCATCTGCTACATAAAGAGCCTCTCTTGGAATAAATTCAACCTTTACCTCAAAGCCTAAATTTTTTGCAACTTTTATAATTGAATCTCTTGTAATACCTTCAAGAATTGAAGAAGAGGTTGGAGGTGTATATAAAATATCATTTTTAATCAAAAAGATATTTTCACCACTTGCTTCACTAACATATCCAAAATAGTCAAGAAGAATTGACTCACTAAATCCATATTTATGTGCTTCCATAAGGGCAAGTTGAGAATTTAAATAATTTCCATCTGCTTTTGCAAGTGAAGGTATTGTATCTGGAGCAAATTTCCTCCAAGAAGTTACCATAACCTCAATTCCTTTATTAAATTTCTCTTCTCCCATAAACTTTCCCAAATCAAAAGCAATAATTGAAACTTCAACTGGGACTTCAGAAGGATCTGGATGGATCGTTCCATAACCACGATAAACAATTGGTCTTATATATGCAGATTCAAGTTTATTTTTTCTTATCAACTCTTTGGTTATTTTTCTTAAATCTTCAATATCATATGGAATTTCCATTCTATACATTTTTGCAGAATTTTTTAGTCTTAATAGATGATCTTTTAATCTGAAAATTTCTGGTCCATTATTTGTTGAATAACATCTTATTCCCTCAAAAACACCTGAACCATAATGAATAACGTGAGATAAAATATGAATCTTTGCATCCCACCATTTAACAAATTCTCCATTCATCCAAATAAATTCTGATTCTTTAATTGGCATGGCTCCTCCTTTTTGAATTTATTATTCAAATTATTCTATATAAATTTTTTTAAATTTCAATATAATATAAAATAAAATATAATATTAAAATATAATATTAGAATTACTTAAAATTAAATATGGTAAATTTTAAACAATATTTCATTAAATTTAGGAGGTTATATATAATATGAAGTATCGTAAATATAAGGATTTTAACATATCAGAGGTAGGTATTGGTTGTTATTCTTTAAGTGGTGTATATGGAACAAAAGATATTAATGAGTTCAAAAAAATGATCAACAGGGCTTATGAACTAGGTGTTAATTTTTTCGATACTGCTGAAGCTTATGGAAATGCAGAACAAATCCTTGGTGAGATAGTTAAATCATTTCGTAAAAATGTTTACATTGCAACAAAAGTTGGTGTTAAAGAGGGAATTAAGCCAAATCTTTCTGAAAAATATATAAAATCCGCATGTGAGCAAAGCCTAAAAAATCTTCAAACTGATTATATCGATCTTTATCAAATACATTTTGATAATCCAGAGACACCCATTGAAGAAACAACCTAAGCTCTTGAAAAACTTAAAAATGAAGGAAAAATAATTTATTATGGAATAGGACATCTTCCTAGAGAAAAAGTCGAAATGTATTGTAAAAGTAGTCATATTTTTTCAATTTTGATGGAATTAAGTGCTGCTAATCTTGATGCAAGAGAAAAACTTTTGCCATTATGTCAAAAATATAATGTTGGAGCTATTGCTTTTAGCACTACTGGCCGTGGAATACTCACAGGAAGATTTAATAAAGTGAAGAAATTTGAACCACAAGACATAAGAAATATGGACCCACTTTTTCAGAGATAAAAATTTGAATCAGGATTAAGGGTGGCTGAAAAATTTAAACAAATTGGTGAAAAATATGGAAAAACTTCAACTCAAGTAGCAATTGCATGGGTTCTATCTCAACCTAAAGTTATTTGTGCCCTCACAGGATCATCGAGCATAGCACATCTTGAAGAAAATGTTAAAGGTAGTGATTGGACTATTTCTTCCGATGATCTTGAAGACATTGAATTGTTCTTAAAAGAAGAAGATAAATGGTTAAGACAGAAACAAATATCTTCTATAAATAATATTCTTTTAAATCCACTACCAAAAGAAACTTCCAAGGCAATTGCAGATCTTGTATATGTTATTGAAACAGCTATTTTGTTAGGATTAACCTCTGAAGATAAAATTTTACCAATTTTTTACGAATTATATGAAATTCGTAAATCATTAAATGAAAATTCTATTAAAAAATTAGAAGTTATTCAAAATCAGCTTAAAAGTTTAATATTATAAGAAATTTTTAAACACTTACAAAAAATAATAAAATTAGAGCAAAATTTAAAAAAACCATACTAAAATGGTTCCTATGATTGCAATAATTTTAGTTAAAAATTCTTTTTTTCCATAAATTTTAACCTCCTTTATGTACCATAAGATTTTAAAATAAGTTTTTTATTAAAAAAATTTGAAAGAGATAAGTTTTAGAGTTATAATTTTTTAAGTTATGTATCCAAAATTATTTATTAATTTAAAAGCAATTGGTGAGAATTATTTAATCTAATTAAATGGTTTTTCAATCTAAAAATTTCTGGTCCATTATTTGTTGAATAACATCTTATTCCCTCAAAAACACCTTAACCATAATGAATAACGTGAGATAAAATATGAATCTTTGCATCCCACCATTTAACAAATTCTCCATTCATCCAAATAAATTCTGATTCTTTAATTGGCATGTTGCTTCCTTATAAAATTAATTACTTAATATTTTAAAGTAATATATTAAATTATCAAATATAAAATATGGCTTTTGATATATATTATTGATAATTTTTGTTTTAAATTAAAAGTTAAAAAAGGACTTAAAGATTATACTAAGATTTGAATATCTTTTTAGTTAATGAAATGGCTGCAATTCCTAAAATAATTAATGTAATAATATAAATAATTACAAAAGTCATCATAATTACCCACATCAAGGTGGTCATCTCAGTTCTTCCTGAGGCTATACCAGTTATAACAGCGATAAGTTGGCTTATAAAAAATATACCAACCAAAATACCAAAACAAATTCCAATAATTTTCCAGCTGAATTTTGCTCTAATTGAAGCAATTATTAATAATATAACTCCTATTACTATAAGAAATGCAAGTTCCATTGGCATTAAAAAATCAAAACGAAAAATTCCTCTACTAATAAATAAAATTATTGAGAAAAAAACTGGTGCAATTATTGGTATCCATATAAGTATAGTTCCAATAATAACAATAATTTTGTTTATAAATTTTTTATTTTCCAAATTAACCTCCTACTATAAATTATATCATTTAATTGTAATAATTTGAAAGGAATATTTTATTGAGTTATAATTTTTTAAGTTATGTATCCAAAATTATTTATTAATTTAAAGGCAATCGGTGAAAACTATTTAAAGATTAAAAAAGAATGTGAAACAAATAGAGTTGAATTAATACCTGTTGTTAAAGTGGTAAGAGGTGATGAAAATATTATAAGAACATTAATTTCTCTTGGTGCAAATATTATCGCTGATTCAAGAATTAAAAATATCATCAATTATAAAGATATGAAAGTTAAAAAATTATTACTAAGATCGCCTTCATTTTCTGAAATTGACGAAGCAGTTGAATTAACTGATTTTTCCCTTGAAAGTGAAATTGAAACTATTGAAAAAATTAGCTTATCATGCAGAAAAAAGGGCAAAAAGCACGGAATAATAGTTATGGTTGAAGTTGGAGAATTAAGAGAAGGATTAATGCCACAAGATACCCTTCCTTTTGTAAAAAAAATAATAACTTTTTCTAATATCGAATTTATTGGACTGGGAACAAATACAACATGTTTTTCAGGTATTATTCCAGATTATAAAAATTTAAAAATTTTATATGATTTGAAAGTTTCTCTTGAAGATGAGGGTATAAAAGTAAAAACATTATCTGGTGGGGGAACAAATCTTCTTAAAATGATTTGGGAAAGAAAAATTCCTGATTTTATAAATCAAATAAGGGTTGGGGAAGGAATTTTCCTTGGAGTTGATGCTATAAAAAGAGAGCCTCTTCCAGGTTTAAGACAGGATACATTTAGACTTGATGTTGAATTGATTGAGGTTAAAAGAAAACCATCAATGCCATGGGGAGAAAAAACCAAGGATGCATTTGAAGAAGAAGTAGAATTTAAAGATGAAGGATTGATGATAAGAGGAATAGCATCAATTGGAAGACAAGATGTTATCTTATCTGGAATAAAAAGAGATGATAATCTGAAAATAATTGGAGCATCAAGTGATCATATGGTTATAAATTTAAACAAAATTCCTTCTGTTAAAGTTGGAGATATTATATCATTTAGATTAAATTATGCAGGAGTTTTATCAACATTTACCTCTCCTTATATTGAAAAAATTTATATTGAAGAATGAACAAATATAAATTATTTTTTACCTTTCTTAAAATTAGTGCTTTAACACTTGGTGGGGGTTATGCAATGGTTCCAATAATTGAAAGAGAAATTATTAAAAAAAATATTATTGAAAAAGATGATTTTATTATACTTTTTTCAAAAGCACAAAGTGCTCCAGGTCCAATTGCAATAAATACAGCATTTATGGTTGGAATGAAAATTGGAGGTATTTTCTTAGGCTTATATTATGTTTTAGCAGTTTTTATTCCTCCTTTTTTTATAATATCGCTTATAGCAACTTTAATAAAAAGATATGCTGATTTAATTTATATTCAATATTTTCTGGAAGGGATTAGAGTTGGACTTTCAGTTATTTTAATAAATTTTTTATTTAGTTTAATTAAAAACTTTAAATATATTGAATTTATATTTCTTTTAATAGGCTTTTTACTAATATATTTTTTTAAATTCTATTCGATTTATACATTATTAATAATAACATTTTCATATCTTATTGTAACTATAAAAAAGGGGAAATGATAATCAAACTTTTTTTGATATTTTTTAAAATTGGCTTTTTCTCTTATGGAGGAGGATGGAGTGCTCTTGCAATAATAAAAGATGAACTTGTAAATGTTTATAAATTGATATCTATAAATGAATTTCTTGATATGGTATCTATTGCTGAGATAACTCCTGGACCAATTGCTATAAATATGGCTACATATACTGGCATTAAATTTGCTTCTTTTTTAGGTGGGTTTTTTGCAACTTTTGGATTGATATTGCCAGGAATATTAATTTTAATTTCACTTGAAACTCTATTAAATTTTCTAAGTAAAAAATATAATTTAATGAAATTTTACAAAAGTTTAAAAGTAGGAGTTTCAGTATTAGTACTTTTTGCTACATATTTGATATTTTCATCTTCAGTTGGTGATCTAAAATCAATAATTATTTTTATACTACTGTTAATATTAATATTGTTCAAAAAAGAAACGCATCCATTAATTATAGTATTTTCTGGTGGTTTAGGTTTATTATTAATTAAAATGATATAATTTCATAAAAGAAAAAGGAGAAAAAGGAGGAGAAATGGAACTTAAAGAGTTTTTAGATAAAACAAATAAAGAAATAAAAGAACTCATAAAAGATGTTAGTTTAAACTATTGGAACCTTGCAACAACAGGTGAAAAAGAATGGGAAGAAAAATATAAAGAAAGTGATTTAAGGTTAAGAAAATATCTTTCTGATAAAGATAGATTTAAAATTGTAGAAAAATTTTTAAAAGATCCTTCTCTTTCAAAATTAGAAATAAGACAATTGGTTTTATTAAGAAACGATATGATTCCAAATCAAATAGAAGAAGAAAAATTGAAAGAATTATCAACAAGAGAAGTTGAAATTGAATCGATTTTCATAAATTACAGGGGAAAAATTGATGGTAAAGAGGTTAGTGATAACGAAATTATAGAAATTTTAAGAAAAGAAAAAGATTCAAATTTAAGAAAAAAAGCATGGGAAGTAAGCAAAGATATAGGAGAAATTGTTGGTCCAAAAATTTATGAACTTATTAAATTAAGAAATAAAATTGCGAAAGGATTTGGCTATTCTAATTATTATGAAATGATGTTTGACCTACAGGAATTAAATGTAAATGAGGTTCATAAAAATTTTAAAGATTTCAAATCTAAAACTGACACTCAGTTTATGATTATTAAGGATGAAATAGATGAAAAAATTTCAGATAAATTTGGTATTTTAAAAGAAACCATTATGCCTTGGCATTATAGTGATAGATTTTTTCAAGAAGCACCTCAGGTTTATGAAATTCCATTTGAAGAGATATTTAAAGATAAAAATGTAGAAGATATGGTTAAAAAAACTTACTCAGAAATAGGAATGGATACCGAAGATATATTAAAAAGAAGCGATCTTTATGAAAGAAAAGGTAAAAACCAGCATGCTTTTTGTATATATATTGATAAAGAAGAGGATGTAAGAATTCTTGCAAATTTAAGACCAAATGAGAAATGGACTGAAACTATGCTTCATGAAATGGGACATGCAGTATATGATAAATATATCGATAAATCTCTTCCAGTAATATTAAGAACACCTTCTCATATATTCACAACTGAAGCAGTTGCCATGTTTTTTGGAAGAATGGTTAGAAAACCAGTTTGGTATCAAAAAATTTTGAAGTATGATTCAAAATTTATAGATAAATATGGAAATGAATTGAATAAATCTTTAAGAGACCAGTTAATGATTGAGGGAAGATGGATGATAACTTTTGTCTTTTTTGAAAAAATGCTTTATGAATCAGAAGAAAACATCAATAATTTATGGTATGATTTTGTTTCTCAAAATCAATTTTTAAATATACCTGAAGAAAGAAGAAATAAATATGACTGGGCTGCAAAAATTCATTTTGGAACAAATCCAGTTTACTATCAAAACTATCTTCTTGGGGAAATGATGGCATCTCAATTATATTTCTATTTAAATGAGAATATATCTGAAGATCTTTTTAATAAAAAAATTGGTGCTTTTTTCATTAATAAAATATTTAAACCAGGAGCGAGTCTTAGATGGGATGAACTACTTATAACTTCAACTGGTGAAACATTAAATCCAGAATATCTTGTAAAAGATATATCTTTTATTTAAAGAGGAGGGTTTGATGAGTTTAAAAGGAAGAGACCTTTTATCACTTTATGATTTTACAAAAGAGGAGATTGAAGAATTTTTAAAAACTGGCGAAACCTTAAAGATTAAATCAAAAATTGGTGAAAATTCTCCTGTTCTTGCTGGAAAAAAGTTAGGACTTATATTTGAAAAACCTTCAACAAGAACAAGAGTATCTTTTGAAGTTGCAATGTATGAACTAGGTGGTCATGCTATATATCTATCATCAAACGAATTACAACTAAAAAGAGGAGAAACAATAGCAGATACTGCAAGAGTTCTATCAAGATATCTTGATGGCATTATGGCAAGAGTATTTTTTCATAAAGATATTGTTGAACTTGCAAAATTTGCTGATATTCCAGTAATAAATGGTTTATCAGATATGTTCCATCCATGTCAGGTTCTTGGAGATTTACTAACAATAAAAGAAAAAAAGGGAAGACTTGATGGAATAAAATTAACTTATCTTGGAGATGGAAATAATGTCTGTCATTCTTTGATGCTTGGAGGGGTGAAAATGGGAATGCAAATTATTGTTTCTACACCAAAAGAATATTCTCCAAATAAAGAAGTTTTAAATTGGATAAAAGAGGATGAAAAAAAATATAAAGGCGAAGTTCTTTTAATAGAAAATCCAGTTGAGGCAGTAAAAGGAAGCGATGTAGTTTATACTGATGTCTGGGTTTCAATGGGTCAGGAAGATAGTGAAACAAAAAAGAAAAGACTTTTGCCATATCAGATTAATGAAAAACTTGTAAAAAATGCTAAAAAGGATTTCATCTTTATGCATTGTTTACCTGCTCATAGAGGAGAAGAAGTGGTTGATGAGGTTATAGACGGTGAAAATTCAGCTGTTTTTGATCAAGCAGAAAATAGATTGCATATTCAAAAAGGAATTTTATCGCTTTTATTATAAATTCTTGGGGGGTCTATGGTTTTAGAAAAAAGAGAATGGATTATTATCACAATAATCAGTTTTATCCTTGGTTTATTGATAGGTAATTATGCATTTAGAACAAATAATAATTCAATAATTATTGAAAATAAAAACACGAAAATTTATATACATATTGCTGGTGAGATAAAGTATCCTGGTGTTTATGAAATGGAAAGTGGGGATAGAGTTTTCCAACTTATAGAAAAAGCTGGTGGAGTTACAGAAAATGCAGACATATCATCAATTAATCTTTCAAAGAAACTAATTGATGGAGAAAAAGTTATAATTTTTGCTAAAAAAGATTCAGTAAATTCAGAAACAACCTCAAATTCGTTAAATCAATCTTCGTCTACATCTTCAATTGTTAGTTCAACAAATAATTCAAATCTTATTAATATTAATACAGCATCTCAAAAAGAACTTGAAGAACTTCCTGGAATAGGACCAACTCTTGCTCAAAGGATAGTTGATTATAGAGAGAAAAATGGATATTTTCAAACTATTGAAGATATAAAAAAGGTATCAGGGATAGGAGATAAAAAATTTGAAGCAATTAAGGACTTAATAACAGTTGGTCCTTGAGAAAATTATTTAGATTAATTTTTATATTCTTTCTCCTATCCCTTTTCGGTTTTAAATATCCTTTTTTTCTAATATTTTTACCACTCCCTCTTATTTTTATAAAAAGAAGGGATTTTCTTATTTATTATTTAATATTCATTATTTCAGGCTTAATTAGAGTTTATTTTTACAAACCAGTATTTTATAAAAATTTTAACAAAGAATATTTAATAGGTTCTGTTGTCTCTTTTGAAAATGATAATTCATTTATTTTAAAAAGTGATGTTGGAAAATTTTTAATTTATAAAAAGGGTGAATTCAATTTAAATCCATATGATGAAGTAAAAGTTGAAGGTTATTTTTTTAACGACAAAGGCGGAAATCCTGGCGAAGAAAGTTTTTATTTATATAAACAAAGCGAAGGAATAATTGGGACTTTTTTTTGTAAAAATATAGAAGTTATTCAAAAAGATGATTCAATATTGTCAAATATTAGAAGTATTTTTTATTCAAATATTAAAAGCCTAGGAATAATAGGAGAACTAATTGAGGGATTTATATTTGGTGGAAAAGGGGTTGATAGTAATATAAAAGATGAGTTTAAATATAGTGGTGTTTTACATATTTTTGCTGTTTCTGGTTTGCACATATTATTTATCGCAACTTTTCTTTCATTTTTTCTGCATCCTTTTTTTGTTATTTTTTTACTTTTTATTTATTTAACCTTAATACTTTTTCCATTATCAGCTTTACGAGCATTTATAATGTTTTCTTTTTATTTAATAGGAAAAAGATTTTATAGAGAAGCAGATTCATTAAATCTTCTTTTATTTTCTGCAATTATAATTATATTAATTAATCCTATAAATATTATTTCGATTTCATTTCTTTTAACTTTTTTCTCTTCCCTCTCAATAATAACTATAATTGAAAAATTTAAAAATAATTTTTTAAGATTTATTCTTTTCCCTATTTTTATAAATTTTGGTAATTTTCCTATTCTTATCTATTTTTTTCCATTTTTCTCTTTTATATCCTTTATCTCTAATTTGATAATAATTCCTATCGTTTCTTTACTTCTTCCAGTTTTATTCTTTTTTATGATATTATCAATATTAATAAATAATATTTTGTTTATTTTAAAACCTATAATTTTGATTCTTTATAAAATTATTTTATTTTTCTCAAATTTTCCCTTCTCAGATTTTGGATTAAAAAAACCTTCAACTATCTCTTTAATTCTTTTTTTCTTACTTTATTTTCTCTTTATTATTTATTTAAATTCAAATATTAATTTTAAAAAATTTGGTTTTTTATTTATAATCCTTATCATTTCTGTTACTATTTCTTTTTTATATCCATATATCTCTGATTTTGGAAAAATGAGAATAACCTTTTTCGATGTTGGTGAAGGCGATTCTATTTTGATAAAAACACCACTCAATAAATATATTTTAATTGATGGTGGTGGAACTTCATATAAAGAAAAAAGTAGCCCAGGGTTAAGGGTATTAAACTCATTAAAAAGATTGGGAATAAATAAATTGGATTTAATGATTTTTACTCATGAAGATGCTGACCATATAGAAGGTTTATTTTACATAATTGAAAGAGAAAAAATTAAAAATATAGGTTATCCAGACATAGAATTAAGTTATTATGGAAAAGATTTAATAAATAAATTGGAAAAACAAAGTACCAATAAATTAAATTTAAAAAGAGAAGACTCATTTGAAATTGATGATCTAAAATTTATTATTTTAAATCCAATTAAAAATGGAAAGGATTATTTAAGAGCGAATGATAATAATAATTCTTTGTGTATTTTATTAGAATATAAAAATTTTACTTGTTTATTAACAGGTGATATTGAAGTCGAAGCAATAAATGAGATATATAAAATTTATCCAGATTTAATAAGAAATATAACTATATTAAAAGTACCCCATCATGGAAGTAAAAATTCATATAATATTGATTTCTTTAATTTAATTAGACCAGAATATTCTATAATTTCTGTTGGTCAAAATAGTTTTGGACATCCATCAGATGATACTTTAAAAATTCTATCAGATATTAATTCGAAAATATTTAGAACAGATGATGATGGAGCAATTGAGATCGAAATTAAAAACAACAAAATTAAAATTTTAACTCATAATTTTTCAGATATTATGATTAATCTTTTCGAAAATAAATTAAGTTCTTCTTTTTCATATCCACCATAAAAAGTAATCACTTTAAAACCACTATTTTCTAAATAATTTTTTATTTCAACCAAAGTATATATTCTATAATCTCTAATATATTCATATTTCTTATTATTTTTAATAAGTATTTTAATAGTTTTTACTCTGCTTGATTTTAAATTTAACTCATTCCTTTCTAAAATATAAACACCCATATTATTTTCCCATCTTTCTTTTGGTAAATTATTTATTAAGTAATTGATATTTTCAATATCAATTAACAATTTACCACCTTCTTTTAAAGATCTATTTACCTTTTTTAATAAATCTATATTTTCTTCATCTTTAAAATATCCAAAACTAGTCCAGATTGATATAGCAGCATCAAATTCATCTATAAAATTGATTTTTCTTAAATCTATATTAATAAATTTTATATCTTTATTCTTTTGCTTATTTTTTTTAGCAATATTTATAAATTGTTTATTAAAATCTATGCCAACACCTTTTATGCCTCTCTTTCCAAATTCTACAAGGTGTCTTCCGATACCACATCCTAAATCAAGAATTCTATGATTTTCTTTTAAAGATAAAACATCAATTATAAAATCAACCTGTTTTTTTGTTAAAACTTCACTTTGAGTAATTAAATTATATTTTAAATAATTTTCATCAAACCAATTCGAAAACCAATCTTCCATTTGAAATAATTATAATATAACTATTCAATAGTTTTTAATTAAAAAATAAATTTGAAATCTGAAATTTTATATGATATAATTCTAAAAAATTAAGATTAAAGCCAATGATCCTTAACCTGGATAAAAGTTTAGTCTGGGTTATGGGTAGGTTAGGAGGTAAGAATGTTAGATAAGAAAGAGAAACAAGAAATAATCGAAAAGTACAAACTTCACGAGAATGATACTGGTTCTCCTGAAGTTCAGATAGCAATTTTAACTGAAAAGATTAAAAAATTATCTGACCATCTTAAAGAACATAAAAAAGATCATTCTTCAAGAAGAGGTTTACTCAAGATGGTCGGAAGAAGAAGAAAACTTTTGAATTATATTAAAGAAAAGGATTATGATAAATATCTACAATTACTGGAGAATCTTAATTTAAGAAAATAACATAATAAGGAGAAAAATGACAGAAGGATTTAACAAAAAAAGTTTAGAAATAAACATTTCTAATAAAAATTATTTATTTGAGATTGGTGAACTTGCAAAACAAGCAGATGGTTCGGTTTTAGTAAAATGTGGTGAAACTGTTGTTTTAGTTACTTGTACAGTCAGCAAAGAACCTAGAGAAGATGTTGATTTTTTGCCCCTTGTAGTTGATTATGAGGAAAAGTTATATGCTGTTGGAAAAATACCAGGAGGTTTTTATAAAAGAGAAGGAAAACCTACTGATGAAGAAATACTTAAAGCAAGGTTAATAGACAGATCGTTAAGACCACTATTTCCAGAATTTTTTTATAATGATGTTCAAATAATTGCAACAGTTTTATCACAGGATAAAGAAAATCCTGCAGATATAATTGCATTAAATGGAGCATCACTTGCTCTATCTCTTTCAAAGGCTCCATTTTTAGGACCAATTGGAGCAGTTAGAATTGGCAAGATTGATGATAAATTCATAATAAACCCTACTTTTGATGAAATTGAGAAAGGATTAATGGATATAGTTGTTGCTGGTACAAAAGATAATATAGTTATGGTTGAAGCTGGATGTAAAGAAATACCTGAAGATATAGTTTTAAAAGCACTAGATATTGCAAGAGAAGAAATAAAAAAGATATCTTTAGAAATTGAAAAATTCGCAAAAGAAAATGGTAAAGAAAAAATTGAGGTAAATCCACTTATAGTTGAAGATGATATTGTTCAAAAATCGGAAAATTTTCTTGAGCCTAAAATAGAAGATATACTCGAAAATTTTAAAGAAAAATCAAAAAGAGAAGAAGAACTTGATAAACTTGAGGAGGAATTGATTTTACACTTTATACCTGAGTTTGAAACGAAAGAAGAATTTTCAAAAGAGGAAAAAGAATTAATTAAAAAATTAAAGTATATTTTTAAAAAAATCTTAAAAAATTATGTAAGAAATAGAATAATAAATAAAAAAATAAGAGTTGATGGAAGAAAAACTGATGAAATTAGGCCCTTATATATAAAAGCAGGATTATTACCAAGAACTCATGGTTCAGGATTATTTACAAGAGGTCAAACTCAGGTTTTATCAGTTGTTACACTTGGAGGAATAAAAGAGGGACAATTAATAGAAGGGCTCGAAGAGGAGTTCACAAAAAGATATATGCATTATTACAATTTTCCTCCTTTTTCAACAGGAGAGGTAAAACCTTTAAGAGGACCATCAAGAAGAGAAATAGGACATGGAGCACTTGCAGAGAGAGCTCTACTTTCAGTAATTCCTGAAGAAATTGATTTTCCTTATTCAATAAGAGTAGTTTCAGAAGTTCTTGAATCAAATGGATCAACTTCAATGGCTTCTGTTTGTGGTTCGACTCTTGCTTTGATGGATGCTGGCGTTCCTATTAAAAACCCTGTATCGGGTATCGCTATGGGACTTATTATAGAAGAAAAAGAATTTGTTGTACTATCAGATATACAGGGAATGGAAGATGCTTTAGGTGATATGGATTTCAAAGTCGCAGGTACAAAAGAAGGTATAACTGCCCTTCAAATGGATATAAAAATTAAAGGAATTGATTTAAATATTATTGAAAAAGCACTTGAACAGGCAAAAAATGGAAGATTCTTTATTTTAAGTGAAATGTTAAAGGTAATTGATAGACCAAGAGAGAATATTTCTCCACTCGCTCCAAGAGTAATAGTTATGGATATAGAACCTGACAAAATTAAAGATGTTATTGGACCTCAAGGTAAGTTCATTAAAAAAATAATTGATGATACTGGATCTAAAATCGATATTGAGCCTACTGGCAGAATATTCGTTACTGCACCTGATCTTGAATCAGGAGAAAAAGCAAGAGATATGATAAAAGAATTAACAAAGGATGTCGAAATTGGAAGAATTTATCTTGGGAAAGTCTTGCAGGTAAGAGATTTTGGATTGATAGTTGAAATAACTCCAAATAAAGATGGTTTACTACATATCTCTCAGATGAAAACTTCAATTGCAAAAAATAATAAACTCTGGCCTAAAGTTGGAGAAGAAATAATAGTCAAAGTTCAAAATATTGATGATTCAGGTAGAGTTAATCTCACTCAAAAAGGCATTGTTTTTGAAGAAGAAGATAAGGAAAAAGGTAGACCCATTAGAGAGTAAATGTTAAAAAAAGATATAAAATTTGAAATCCATCGGTACGGATCAAAAATAATATTTGAGAAAAATTCTAATTTCCCTTCTTTTTCAATTTTTGTTTTAGTTAGAGCTGGATCAAATTATGAAAATAACAATAATAATGGTTATTCACACTTTGTTGAGCATCTTATTTTTAAAGGTACCAAGAAGAGAAATTATTATGATATACCTAAAGAAGTTGAAGGAATAGGTTGTGATATGAATGCATATACTGGAAGTGAATATACAGGATATTATATTAGAGGAAGAGATATAAAATTTTATAATGCTTCTGATGTCTTATTTGATTTAATTCAAAATGCAACCTTTCCAGAAAATGAAATAGAGAAAGAAAAACAGGTCATAATTCAAGAATATTATTCAATAGAAGACTCTCCAGAAGAACTTTCGCTTATAGAACTTAAAAAGGCTATATGGAATGATACGCCATTTGCTTATGACACAATTGGAAAAATAGAAAATATTGTTAATTCTAATAGAGAGAAACTTTATGATTTTTACAGTTCATATTATGATTTAAAGAATATTATTATTTCTATATATGGTAATCTTGAATATGAAAATGTCATAAATATTCTTAATGAAAAATTGAATAAAAATGGTTCAAATAAAACTATTAATATTAAATTAGAAGAGCCAATTTTTCAAAAAGATATAAAGATAAAAAATAAAGAAACAAAACAAATGCATGTATCAATTGGCTTTCAAGCACCATCTGTAGTTTCAGATAGATATCATAGAAATCTTGTTCTATTGAATATCATTGGTGGCGGAATGTCATCAAGATTATTTCAAAAAATTAGAGAAAATCTTGGATTAGTTTATGCCATCTACTCATTTAATCTATCTAATAATATTACAGGTGCTAATGTAATTTATTTTGCTTCATCAAAAGAAAATTTGCCTAAAGTATTAGAGGAGATAAAAAAGGAATTTAATAATATGAAAAAAAATGGAATCAAAAACGATGAAATTGAAAGAAGTAAAGAATTTCTGATAGGAAATTATCTATTAAGACTTGAAAATTCTCTTGCAAGAAGTGAGAGAAATGCAGTTAGTTTTTTTAGAAAAGGTTACATTGAAGATGTCGAAGAAACAATTCAAAAAATACAATCTGTAAATGAAAAAAGAATTTATGAAGAACTCGAACAAATTAATTATAATGAATTTGGATATGGAGTTACAGGAGAGATAAACGAAGATGAATTCAAAAGATACTTATAATGAAAAATATGTAAAAATAACATTTCTTGGTGGTTTAAATGAAATTGGAAAAAATATGATGATTTTTGAAGATGAATCATCAGCGTTTATACTAGATTCAGGATTCAAATTTCCTGAAGGAGATATGTTTGGTGTTGAATATGTAATACCAAATTTGTCTTATATAGAAAAAATTAAAGAAAAACTCTTAGGCATAGTTATATCTCATGGGCATCTTGATCACATTGGATCTTTAAAATATGTTTTTGAAAAGAAAAGATTACCAATATATGGTACAAAATTAACCCTTGGCTTATGTACAACAGTAATTCCAGGGAAATTTAAACCATATGAAGAAATAGAAATAGTACCAAATAAAAAATTTAAAATAGGAAACTTTATTCTTGAAGGAATATACGTTAATCACTCTATTCCTGATGGTCTTGGTTTTGTAATTGAAAATCCGAATTCAGGAAAAATATTTCATACTGGTGATTTCAAAATTGATACTACACCAATAGATGGAAAGAGTATTGATTTGCAAAAAATTGCTTCAAAAGGAAATGAAGGTATTCTATTAATACTTTCTGATTCGACAAATGCAACAAAAGATGGATTTGCTGGATCTGAAAAAATAGTAGGTGAAAATTTAATAAATCTCTTCAAAAGGATAAAAGGTAGAGCAATAATAACAACATTCTCGACAAACATCCATAGAATTCAACAGATTTTTGATATTTCTTCAAAACTCGGAAGAAAAGTCTATGTTGATGGTAAAAGTTTTGTTAATATAATTTCTATTGCTAAAAAATTAGGATATATAAATATTCCTGAAGAATTAATGATCGATATAAACAATATACCATTAATACCTGAAGACAAACTTGTTATTTTAACAACAGGAAGCCAGGGCGAACCACTTTCAGGTTTAACAAGACTTGCTTATTCAAATCATGACAAATTAAGAATACTACCAGGCGATACTATTATTATATCTGCTCACCCAATTCCTGGTAATGAAGAATATGTTAATAGGATAATAAATAATCTTTTTTCTCTTAATGCTGATGTTATTTATAGAGAAGAAGATGGTGTTCATGTATCTGGTCACGCAGCAAAAGAAGAATTAAAAATTATGTTACAACTTGTAAAACCACAATATTTTATACCAATTCATGGTGAAACAAGACATCTTTATGGTCATAAAAAACTTGCCAATGAAATTGGAATTCCTGAAAATAAAACTATAATTATTGAAAATGGAGATAGTATATTTGTTTATAAAGATTTGGTTAAAATAGCTAAAAAGGAACCTTCTGGAGATTTATTTATTGATGGTCTTGGACTTGAATCAGAAGAAAGTGAAGTTATAAAAGATAGAAGAATTTTAGCAAAAGAAGGTATAGTTAGTATTGGTATTTTAATAAAAAATGGGAAGATAAATAAAATTAAAATACTTTCAAGGGGGTTCTTCAATGAAAATGATTTAAATGGATTGATTGCTAAAGCAAAAGAAAGAATAGAAGAAGTTTATTCATCAAATCATAGATATAGTAAGGATATTCTTGAAAGAGATATTTCTGGTGCGCTATCATCTTTTTTTTATGAAAAAACAAGAAGAAAACCTATAATTATACCTTTAATTTTTGAAGAGAATGAATAAAAAATTCTTTATAATCTTAACTCTTTCTCTTTTTTTAATGGGAAATGCTGTTGCTCCATTTACTTTAAATAGTTATCAATCTAATATTATTCCTCTTGAATCAATAAATCTTCAAATTCAAAAAGAAGAAATAGTTTTTAATATATATGATAATGAGATTGAGGGTAATATTAAATATGAGATATTAAATGAAGATTATGATGAGAAAATAGGTTTAATTTTCCCTTTATATTCACCAAGAGAGAATAGTTTTGAAGTTTTTTTTAATAACGAGAAAGTAAATTATGAAAAAGTTGATCTTAACTATTTAAAAGAAAATTTAGAAGATAAATATTTTAAATTAAAAGAAATTGTTTCGCCTAGAAATTTACTTTTTGTTGACCCTATCACAGGAAATAATTATGTACCTAACTATTTTGATTATATAATAACAACTTCTACTATAGATAATTATTATCCAATATTTTTAAAATTTACTTTAGATTTTAAAAAAGATACTCAAAATATTCTATTTATAAAATTTAAAGCAAATCCAAATATAGATAGAAAACTTTATCCAAAGAATGTTTATTCATATTATTACATATTAAATACAAAAAATTACTTTAAAGATTTTAAAAACATTAATATTAAAATTTTTTATCCATCAAATTTCACATTCGCTTCTAATTTAAAAGGAAATATAAATAAAGAAGAAAGTAAAAATTTATATGAAATTAATCTGGAAAGACCAAATGAAAATCTTACCTTCTCATACATAAATGGAAAAATTAGTAAACTTTCAATTTATCTTTATAAAAAATTTCCAATAATATATGATACATTTTTTATTGTTTTTATTATTATTTTTATAATATCAATAATATTTTTTGTTTTAATAATTTTCTTAATTATAAAATTTTTAAAGAGGAAAAAGAAATGAGTGAGGTTTTATTTGGGTCTTTAAGGGCTGAAAGTGAAGAGAAATCTTTTTTAAGAAAAATTAAAACTCTTTCATCAAAATTAATTAAAGAGGTAAAAAATGGAGACCTTGTTGCAATTAAAGTTCACTTTGGGGAATTGGGAAATCACGGATTTTTAAGGCCAGTTTTTGTAAGACAGATTGTTGATCTTATAAAAGATTTTGGAGGAAAACCATTCTTAACAGATTCAAACACTCTTTATAGAGGTTCAAGATCAAATGCAGTAGATCATATAAACACAGCAATATATAATGGATTTTCTTATGCGTCTATAGGTTGTCCGATTGTTATTGCAGATGGATTAAGAGGTCAATATTTTTATGAGATTGATGTAAATTTAAAACACTTTAAGAAAGTTAAAATTGCTGGTGCAATTGTTGATTCAGATTATCTTGTTGTTTTAACTCATTTTAAAGGTCATATGTCAGCAGGTTTTGGTGGAAGTATTAAAAATGTTGCTATGGGGTGTGCTTCAAGGGCAGGAAAACAGATGCAACATGCAGATTTTAAGCCTCCATTTGTTTTTGAGAAGTGTATTGGATGTAGCAAATGTGCATCTCATTGTCCTGAAAATGCAATTAAAATAGTTAATAAAAAGGCAAGTTTTGATTATTCAAAATGTATTGGTTGTGGTGAGTGTGTAACTGTTTGTCCAACTGGTGCGATTAAAACCTCGTGGGGAAGTTCAAGTGAAATTCTTGAAGAAAAAATGGTTGAATTTGTATATGGAGTTAAAAGATTTTTTGAAGAAAGAATTGCTTTTTTAAATTTTGTTATGGATGTATCTCCAGATTGCGACTGCGTACCATGGCATGATATGAATCTTGTTCCAGATATTGGGCTTTTTGGATCAAAAGATATAGTTTCAGTTGATCAAGCATCATTTGATTCAGTTAAAAGTTCTGAAGCTCTTATAGTTCCATCTCTTGATTATAAAAATTTAAAAGATGAAGATAAATTTTTTCATGTTCATAAAATTTCTGGATTAAGACAACTTGAATATGGGGAAGAGATTGATCTTGGTGAAAGAAATTATAATATAAAAGAAATATGAAAACCTGTCCTTTTTGTGAAACTGACGAAGAGAGATTAATTTTTGAAAGTAAATTTTCTCTTGCACTTCTTGATATTTATCCTGTAACTCGAGGTCATACTTTAATAATTCCAAAAAGGCATATTTTAAAAATTGAAGAACTTACAAAAGATGAGATTTTTGACATTTTTGAGGTTTTTAATAAAGTTATTAATGCACTTGAAAAATTTTTAAAACCAGGTGGATTTAATTTCGGAATAAATATTGGTGAGGCAGGTGGTCAATCAATTGAGCACATTCATTTTCATTTAATTCCAAGATATAGGGGTGATACAGAATTCACAGATGGTGGAATAAGAAAAGTTACGATGAACTTTATTGATTTTGAAAAAGAAGATTTTAAATCAAAATGGATAAAAAATAGATTAAATGAAAATGAAATTGAAAAACTTAGAGAATTTCTAATAAAGAATATTTAAACTTTAATTTAACACTTAAATTTTTTTAATTTAATAAAACAAGATTTGTTTTAAAAATTAAATTGTTGATATAATATTTTTAGGCGGGAATAGCTCAGGGGTAGAGCACCGGCTTCCCAAGCCGGGTGTCGCGGGTTCGAATCCCGTTTCCCGCTCCAGTTATATTTAATATTAAAAAAAGATTACTTAATAAAATGATGCATATTTTTTGATATAATTCAATAAGAATTGATTTATTGATTAAAGGAGGTTGTTAATGCCATTTGGAAAAGGAGCAAAAGAGGAGTTTATCAAGGATTCTGGTCAATCATATATTGGTGAAGGAACAATTGTAGAAGGTAAAATAACTTGCGAAGGTAGTTTAAGAGTTGATGGTAAAGTTAAAGGTGAAATAGAAATAAAAGGAGTTCTTACTGTTGGGGAAAAAGGAATAATTGATTCAAATGTAAAAGCAGGTGAGGTAGTAATAATGGGAACCATTAATGGAAATCTCATTTCAGACAAAAAAGTTGAGATATTTAATTCTGGAAAAGTAAACGGAGATATTCAAACTCCTCGAATTGCAATAGAAGAAGGGGGGATTTTAGATGGAAAATGTACAATGAACTTAATAAAAGAGGTCAAAGAAAAATCCAAAGGTGAGATTCAGAAATAGAGAAGAAGCAGGAAAACTTTTAGGAGAAAAACTTTTCTCCTTTAATTTTAAAAATCCAGTAATTTTTGGTATTCCAAGAGGCGGAGTAGTTGTTGCTAAAGAAATTTCCAAAATCTTAAAGGCTCCACTCTCTGTAGTAATAGTTTCAAAAATTCCTGCATATTTTGATAGTGAATATGGAATAGGTGCTTTAACTGAAGATGGAGAGATAATTTTAAGAGAAAATGTAGATGAAACATATTTAGACAAAGTTGTTGAACTATTGAAAAATAAAATTAAGAAAAGGGTTAATTTATATAGGAATGGGAAAGAAATAGAGCAATTGAACGATAAAACTGCGATAATAGTTGATGATGGAATTGCAACAGGAGAAACAATACTTGCAGCAATAAAATCAATAAAAAATAGAAATCCTGAAAAAATAGTTGTTGCTGTTCCTGTATCGAGTATTGATGCAAAATGTAAAATTGAAAGTGAAGTTGATAGTTTTATCTCTCTTTATACTCCTGAAATTTTTTATGCTGTAAGTATGTTTTATGAGGATTTTGAACAGGTTGAGGATGATTATGTTATAAATATATTGAAGAAAGGAGAAAAGAATGAAAGAATATAATTCAATCATACCATGGGTTATTGAAAAAACTCCTTATGGTGAAAGACAATATGATATATTTTCGAGATTGCTTAAAGATAGAATAATTTTTCTTGGAACAGAAATTAATGATCAAGTAGCCAATGCAATAATTGCTGAACTTCTTTTCCTTGAAGCAGAAGACCCAGAAAGAGATATCAATTTATATATCAATAGCCCTGGAGGAGAAGTAACTGCTGGACTCGCAATTTATGATACTATACAATTTATAAAAGCACCTGTCTCTACAATTTGTGTTGGACAAGCAGCAAGTATGGCAGCAGTTTTACTTGCTTCTGGTTCAACAAAAAAAAGATTCACACTTCCCAATACAAGGATTTTAATTCACCAACCATGGGGAGGAGTTCAAGGTCAGGCAAAAGATATTGAGATAGTTGCAAAAGAAATCATTAGAATAAAAAATAAAATAACAGAAATTTTATCAAAACATACAGGTCAACCTTATGATAAAATAGAAAAGGATACTGATAGAGATTATTATATGACTGCATATGAAGCTAAAGAATATGGAATAATCGATGAAGTGCTTGAGAATAGGAAGTAAATATGGAAAATAAAAGAATTTACCCCGTTTTACCATTAAGAAATGTAGTTGTATTTCCGAATACTGTACTTCCAATATTTGTAGGAAGAAGAAAATCTCTTTCTTCTTTGGAAGAATCTTTAAAAAAAGATAAACTAATAATTTTAATTACTCAAAGAGTTGAAGAAGAGGAAGAACCAGATGTTGAAGGTCTTTTTAACATTGGTACACTTGCTCAAATACTCCAGAGTGTTAAATTGCCAGATGGTACTGAAAGAGTGATTGTTGAAGCAATTAAAAGAGTAAAAATACTATCTTACACAAAAAAAGAGCCATACTTAGAAGCAGAAGTGCTTGAAATTGATGAAAAATTTGAAAATACACCTAAACTTGAAGCCTTAACAAGAGTAACTCTTGATCTTTATTCTGAATATGTAAAGTTATCAAAAAAAATACCAATTGATACTCTTACAACAATTCAAGACATAGATAATCCTTCAAGATTTGCTGATGTCGTTGCTTCAAATATAATAGTTCCTTTAAGTGATAAACAGAAAATTCTTGAACTTCTTAATATTGAAGAAAGAATTGAATATTTAATAAAAATTCTTTCAAAAGAGGTAGAACTTCTAAGAATAAGTAGTGAAATTGAAGAAAAAGTAAAATCTCAAGTTGATAAAACACAAAAAGAATATTTTTTAAGAGAGCAATTAAAAGCAATTAAAAAAGAACTTGGTGAGTCTGAAGAATATGGGGAAGAAGTTGAAGAATATAGAGAAAAAATTAAAAAAAGAAATCTTCCTCAATATGTACTTGATAAATTTAATGAAGAATTAAAAAGACTTGCTAAAATGCCACCAATGGCAATGGAAGCAAGTGTTATAAGAACATATCTTGACTGGATACTTGACTTACCCTGGGATAAAGAAACAAAAGACGAAATTGACATTAAGAAGGCAAAAAAAATACTTGATGAAGATCATTATGGATTAACGGATATAAAAGAAAGAATCCTCGAATATCTTGCTGTAAGAAGATTAACAAAAAAACCTAAATCACCGATTTTATGTTTCATTGGACCACCTGGAGTTGGTAAAACATCTCTTGGTAAATCTATAGCAAGAGCATTAGGAAGAAAGTTTGTTCATGTTTCACTTGGAGGAATAAGAGATGAAGCTGAAATAAGAGGTCATAGAAGAACATATGTAGGAGCACTCCCAGGAAGGATAATTCAAGGAGTTAAAGAGGCAAATTCTAAAAATCCCGTTTTTTTACTTGATGAAATAGATAAAGTTGGTATAGATTTCAGAGGAGACCCTTCTTCTGCTCTTCTTGAAGCACTTGATCCAGATCAAAATTCACATTTCTCAGATCATTTCATTGAAATTCCATTTGATCTATCTGATGTTCTTTTTATTACTACTGGCAATGTAACACATACAATACCTCCTGCTTTACTTGATAGAATGGAAATAATCTATCTTCCTGGATATACTGAAGATGAAAAACTCGAAATTGCAAAAAAATATCTTTTCAAAAAACAACTTGACTATAACGGTTTGACAGAAAAAGATGTATATATTACAGACGAAGCTTATCTTAAAATTATAAGAGAATATACAAGAGAATCTGGTTTAAGAGAACTTGAAAGACAAATTTCAAAAATTTTAAGAAAAATAGCAAAAGAGAAACTCGAGAAAGGAAATAAATTTAAAAAAGTTAATATAAATTTAAAAAATATTGTTACATACATTGAATATCCACTTTATAGATTTGGTATAAAAGAGGAGAGTGACGAAATTGGTGTTGCAACTGGGCTTTCCTGGACTCCTTTTGGAGGAGACATCACAAAAATTGAAGTAGTCAAAATGAAAGGAAATGGAAAACTTATTCTCACTGGTCAACTTGGTGATGTTATGAAAGAATCAGCACAAGCAGCATTTTCTTATATCAGAGCCAGAATGGATCATCTAAAAATTAAGGATAAAGAATTTTATAAAAAATATGATTTTCATGTTCATGTCCCTGAAGGTGCAGTGCCAAAAGATGGTCCATCAGCAGGAATTGCAATGATTGCTGCTATGGTTTCATCAATAACTGAAATTCCAATAAAAAAAGAAGTAGCAATGACTGGTGAAATTACTCTATCTGGTAAAGTTCTTCCGATTGGTGGACTGAAAATTAAAGTTCTCGCAGCTCATCGTGCTGGTATTAAGGAAATAGTTATTCCAAAAGAAAATGAGAATGACCTCCATAAAATTCCTGATACTATCAAAAAAGCACTTATGTTTCACTTAATTGAAAGAGTGGAAGAGGGTATTAAATATTCTTTAAGGAGTTAAAATTTGTTTTTAAAGGTTTTTTTGCCTTTAATTGGTGGCATAGCATTATTCATTTATGGTATCCACATAACAAGTGAAGGAATTCAAAAGGCATTAGCACAAAAACTAAAAAATATCCTCGAGAAAACCACATCAAATCCATTAATGGGTGTTTTACTTGGCTTCATTGTTACTGCTATAATTCAATCAAGTTCTGCAACAACAGTTATTGTTGTCAGTTTGGTAAATAGTGGTTTAATGAATCCTTTTCAGGCAGTTGGGGTTATTTTCGGAGCAAATATTGGAACAACAATAACTGCTCAAATAATTGCTTTAAAAATTACAAAGTATGGTTTTTTGATATTTACTATAGGTTTTTTAATGCAGTTTCTTCCTTTTAAAAAAAGAGTTAAATATTTCGGTCAGTTTATAATGGGATTTGGTTTAATATTTATTGCTATAGAAATTATGGCATCTTCTGTTTCTCCATTAAGAAATGATCCAAAAGTTAAAGAGATATTCCTTAATCTTGGAAAGATCCCCATTCTTGGACTTTTGGCAGGACTTATTTTTACGATGATCCAGCAAAGTAGTAGCGTAACTGTAGGAATAGTTGAAGCATTGGGTATGGAAGGATTACTTAACATAAATTCAGCATTTCCAATTATATTAGGAGCTAATATTGGTACAACAATAACAGCAATAATAGCAAGTTTTGGAACAAATATAGCTGCAAAGAGAAGTGCTCTCGCACATGTTTTATTTAATATAATTGGTGCAATGATATTTCTATTAATCTTAAATCCATACATAAATTTTATTAAGATGATTACACCAAATACAATTAACCAAATTGCAAACTCTCATACGTTTTTTAATGTTATAAATACACTAATTTTTCTACCTTTTACTTATCAATTTGTTAAACTGCTGCAAAAAATAATACCAGGAGAAGATATAATTATTGAAACAGGTGTTAAGTATTTAAATAAATCTATTCTAAAATCACCAATTGTTGCTTATGATGCTCTTATAAAAGAGGTAGTAAGATTATCATCAATAGTTGAAAATAATTTTTTATGTCTAAAAGAATTAATATTTAAAAGTAATAAAACTGTAACAAAAGAAATAACACAAAGAGAAGAAACAATAAACTTTGTAAATAAAGAGATTTCAAGATATGTACCTTTAATAACATCATTGAATCTTCCTGAAAAAGAACTAAAAATGGTACCACAAATTTTAACAATTTCATCACAACTTGAAAGAATAGGTGATTTAATTGATAATACTTCTCAATTAGAATTACAAAGACTTGAGGAAAGAATACCATATTCTCAATATGCTATGAAAGAACTGCTTGATATGTTTGATTATGTCCATAAAAATTATTCTATTGTAAAAGAAAATTTATTTTCATTAAATTCTCAAGATTTTGAAAAGATAAGAAAGAATGAAAAAATTATAGATGAATATGAAGATGAAATGAGAGAACATCACATAGAAAGATTAAAAGAAGGCATATGCTCTAATGAAGCAGGTGTTATTTATCTTGATGTTATTTCAAATCTTGAAAGGATGGGTGATCATATAATAAAAATTGCAAATATTGTTTATCAAACAAAAAATATGATATAATAATTTACGCGAAAGGAGGTGAGATTAAATAGAAAATTTTTTAGTAAAATCAAACCTAAAAGGAGGGTATAAATGAAGAAAACTTTAACAATTTTCTTGGTATTACTTTTAATTGGTATAGTTTTTGCTGGATGTGCAAAAACTACAGGTACAGTTGCGGGGACTGTAAAAGATAAAGCAACAGGATCACCAGTTGCTGGAGCAGCAGTTGCAATTGGTGGTAAAACAGCAACTACTGGAAGTGATGGAAAATATGAAGTTAAAGATGTTCCGAAAGGTGAGCAAACTTTAAAAATAACACTTAAGGGTTATAAAGATTTTACAGAAAAATTAACTGTTGAGGGTGGAAAAACAGCAACAAAGGATGTTGTTTTAACTCCTGTAATAAAGATAGGACTCGTTACTGATGTTGGTGGTAGAGGTGATAAATCATTTAATGATTCTGCTCTTCGTGGTCTTGAAGCCTGGGCTGCAGGTCTTAAGATGGTAGCAGGTGTTGGATATCAACCATTAACAGATGAAGAATATAATAAATCAATTACTGATGAAGCACCAGATCTTGTTGATCGTGGAATTAAAAAATACGATGTTGAGCCACTTGTTCTCGAATCTAAAGCAAATGAAGATTATGTTCCAAACTTAAAGAAATTAGCAGATGAAGGAGCAAAACTTGTTATTGGTGTTGGATTTATGTTAACAGACGCAATTAAAGAAGTTGCACCACAATATCCCAACACATACTTTATGTTAATCGATGGAGTAATTGATCCTGCACCAGCAAATGTTGTATGCTATACATTCAAAGAGCAAGAAGGTTCATTCCTTGTTGGTGCACTGGTTGGACAGATGACAAAGAAAAATATAGTTGGATTTGTTGGTGGTATGGATCTATACATTATTCATAAATTTGAATATGGTTATAGAGCAGGAGTTAAGACAGTTAATCCTAAAGCAAAAGTTTTAGGTGGTTATACTGGTAACTTCACAAGTGCTGATGATGGACAAAAGATTGCAAAACAGCAATTTGATGCTGGTGCAGATATTGTCTATCATGCTTCAGGTGCTTGCGGAATTGGTGTTATTAAAGAAGCGCAAGCAAGAGGTGAGGGTTACTTTGCAGTTGGAGTTGACTCTGACCAAGATTATATGGCACCAGGAAGAGTTTTAACTTCAATGATTAAGCATGTTGATTATGCAGTATGGCTTTCAATACAATCAGTAATTGAAGGTACATTCAAACCAGGAATTGTTTCGCTTGGTGTTAAAGAAGGTGGAGTTGGAATTTCTCCTCTTAAATATACAAAAGATATAATACCAGCAACAGTTCTTGCAAAAGTTGAAACACTTAAGAATATGATAGCTAATGGCCAAATTGTAGTACCAGACGAAAAAGAACCATTTGATAAATTTGTTCCTCCAACAGTTCCATAATATTTAATTAAAGAAATTTATGGGTGGGGAACCACTCCCCACCCTTTTTTTTTAAACAGGAGGAAAATTTGGAATATGCCATTGAGTTAAAAAATATTACAAAAATTTTTCCTGGGGTTTTGGCAAATGATAATATTTCCTTAAAAATAAAAAAAGGAGAGGTTTTTGCAATTGTTGGGGAAAATGGTGCAGGTAAAACAACTCTTATGAATATCATATATGGTTTATATACTCCAAATAGTGGTGAAATTTATATTAATGGTAAGAGGATTTTACATAATACACCAAAAAAAGCTATCGAACTTGGTATAGGAATGGTTCATCAACATTTTATGCTTGTTCCAATATTTTCAGTTTATGAAAATATAATTTTGGGAAAAGAATTCATAAAAAATGGAATGATTCTTGATAGAAAAAAGGGTATCGAGGAAGTAAAAAAAATCTCTGATCAATATGGACTTAAGGTTGATCCAAAGGAAATAGTTGGCAATCTTCCAGTAGGAATTCAACAGAGAGTTGAAATTTTAAAAGTATTATTTAGGGGTGCAGAAATTTTGATTCTCGATGAACCTACGGCGGTTTTAACTCCACAGGAAACCAAAGAACTTTTTGAAACAATCAATGCATTAAAAAAAGATAATAAAACAATTTTATTTATTTCACATAAATTGAAAGAAGTACTTGAAATTGCTGATAGAATTTGTGTATTAAAAAATGGAAAGGTAATGGGTATAAAAAATAAGCAGGAAACAAACGAAAGAGAACTTGCAAGACTTATGGTTGGAAGAGATGTTGTCCTTGAGATTCCAAAAAAAGAGAAAGAACCAGGAGAACCAATTCTTGAAGTAAAAGATCTTGTCATCATGAGTGATAAAGGCATTCCTGCTATTAAAGGAATAAATTTCAAATTAAGGAAATATGAAATACTTGGAATTGCTGGAGTTGAAGGAAATGGTCAGAAAGAACTTGTTGAAGCATTGAATGGTTTAAGACCAATATATAGTGGAAAAATTTTAATAAATGGTAAAGAAATAAGTAATTTTGATCCTTGGTTTTTTAGGAAAAATGGTTTTGCTTATATTCCTGAAGATAGAAGAGTAAGGGGATTGGTTTTGCCTTTTAGTGTTTCATATAATCTTTTTTTAGGAAGACAGAGAGAAAAAAATTTTAAAAAAGGAAATTTTTTAAATAGTGGCTATATAAAAGTTTTCAGTTCAAATAAGGTTGAAGAATATGATATCAGACCGAGAAACCCGAATCTAAAAGTCGATGATTTATCTGGCGGAAATCAACAAAAGGTTATTGTAGCAAGAGAAGTGTCTTATGACCCTGATGTCCTTGTCGCCTCACAACCAACAAGAGGACTTGATGTTGGTGCAATGGAATTTGTCCATAAAAAACTTGTTGAGCAAAGAGATTCTGGAAAAGCAGTTCTATTAATATCACTTGAACTCGAGGAAATTATGATGTTATCAGATAGAATTGCTGTTTTATTCAATGGTGAAATAGTTGGTGAATTATCGCAGGAGGAAGCAACAGAGGAAGAATTAGGTCTTTTAATGCTTGGTCTGAAAAGATATGATAAAAAAGAGGTGAGTTAATGAAAAACTTAGCCTTTGATAATATCAATAAAATTTTAAATTGGTGGAATGCAAAAAAGGAAGATATCTCAACATTTCTTGTACCAATAATATCCATTATCATTGCTTTTTTTGTTGCAGCTATTATGATAAAAATGACAGGTAAAAGCCCTATTGCAGCATATAAACTACTTTTTCAGGGTGCACTCGGTAGTTCTTTAAAAGAGTTTTTATCTTTAAAGCAAGCAGGTGAAGGAATACTTAAAGGAGCAATTTTAACATTAACAGGACTTTCTGTTACTGTTGCTTTTAAGGCTGGACTATTTAATATAGGAGCAGAGGGACAATTTATTGTTGGAGCAATAGTTGCTGCATATTTTGGTTTTAAATTTAATTTACCTCCACTAATAGGAATTCCACTAATTCTTATAATAGTTGGAATAACCTCTGGTTTATATGGTGCATTTGCTGCGTGGCTAAAAATAAAAAGAGGAGTTCATGAAGTTATAACAACAATAATGTTAAACTGGATTGCTATACATCTTGTTGAAAACTGGATTGTTGTTGGACCTTTCAATATTTTAAGATATAACCCTCAAGCTGTTCTTGCAGGAACTCCATATATTTCTGATTCATCAAGGTTAAAACCATTATTTTCCGGAACAAGACTTAACTCTTCAATTTTTATTGCAATTATTGCTGTTATTATAATTTATATAATAATCAATAAAACAATTCTCGGATATGAGATTAAAGCTACAGGACTAAATATAATTGCAGCAAAATATGCTGGTATAAATACAGCAAAAACAATGATAGTGTCAATGTTTATAGCGGGAGCACTTTCTGGAATAAGTGGAGCATGTATGATTTTAGGAACTGAGGGAAGATATCCAGGAGTTTTTCGACCTGGTTATGGATTTGATGGTATAACCATGTCTTTAATAGGTAATACAACTCCTGTTGGTACATTTGTTGCTGCTATATTTTTCGGTCTTCTAAGAGCAGGAGCAACTGGAATGCAATTGATAGGTATTCATAAAACTTTTGCCGATATAATTCAGGGTGTTGCAACAATTTTTGTTGCAGGACAAGCAGGAATAAAATATCTTCTATTCTTAATTGGAGAAAAAAGAGTAGTGAAACCCAGGGAGGCACATGATGGAAGTTATTAAAATAATAATATCTTTTCTTTCATCAATGCTTCAATTTGCAACGCCAATTATTATTGCTGGATTGGGTGGAGTAATTAGTGAAAATGCAGGAGTAGTTAATATAGCACTTGAGGGTATGATGAGAATGGGTGGTTTCTTTGCGGTTTTTGGTGCATATATTTCTTCAAATAAAATTGACCCAATTCTTGGCGGTAGAGATCCGCTTGCTGGGAATCCTTGGATTGGAATATTACTTGCAATTATTATTGGAATATTAGCAGGACTACTACATGGATATATATCTATATCATTAAAAGGAAACCAAATTGTTTCAGCTGTTGCCATAAATGTTTTTGCTCTTGGTGGTATGACTTTCTTTCTTGAAAGATATTTCAATACAACAGGTCACTCTCCTTCAGTTAACTCTTTTATGGGAAAACCATTTATTCCTATTCTTACTAAAATTCCGATAATAGGAGAATTGTTTAGGGTTATGAATGTTTTTGTGTGGCTTGCTCTAATCCTCCCTTTCTTAGTACATTTTTATCTATATCACACGCACTGGGGATTAAGACATAGAGCAGTTGGAGAACATCCAAAAGCAGCAGATACCCTTGGTGTTGATGTTTACAAGGTAAGATATTTCGCAGTAATAATATCTGGGATATTCGCGGCACTTGCAGGTGCATCAATGTCAATTGGACAACTTGATCTTTTTGATAACCATATGCCAGCAGGTTTAGGATTTATTGCTCTTGCTGCTATGATATTTGGAAAATGGAAACCTCTTGGCACACTTTTAGCAGCTCTATTTTTCACGCTTGCTAATGTTGTTCAAATATTTATTCAAACTTATGCCCCTGATGTTTTAAAAATAATTCCGAGAGGATTTTTTCTTGCACTCCCATATTTTCTAACAATATTGATTCTTGCGGGATTTGTTGGAAAAGCAACTGCTCCTGCTGCTGATGGTGTTCCATATGAAAAAGGCGAAAAATTATAATAAAGAAACTTTTATCTTTTCAGATGAATTTAAGGGTTCTTGTTATCCTCATTTGTGTTTTGAAACGACACTAATTTCATTTGGATTACCTTATCCTGAAAATTTAGAAGTTGCAAAAATGGCTGAAGATATAGCGAGAAATAATAATATTGTACCTTTAACTATAGGCATCAAAAATGGAAAAATTCTAATTGGTATTAAAGATAGTGATTTTGATTTTTTTGCCAAAAGTAAGGAAATTATAAAGGCTAATATGAGAGACATACCTTATATTTTATCTACTGAACGGAGTGGTGCCTTAACTATTTCTGGAATGCTTTTTGTAATGAATCATTTAGGTTTAAAATTTCTTGCATCTGGTGGTCTTGGTGGAATTCATAGAGATTTTGAAACTTCATTTGATATTTCATCTGATTTAATTGCTCTTTCAAAATATAAAACAGTAGTTATTACTTCTGGTTTTAAATCGATACTTGATATCAAAAAATCTTGGGAACTCTTAGAAACTCTTGGTGTTATTGTCGTTGGATATAATACCGATAAACTACCAGGTTTTTATTTTAGAGAAACTGATATTAATTTAAATTATTACTTTTATGATTTAAATAAGCTTGTCGATTTTCTTCATCACTGGGAATATTTCAGTGATTCTTCTATATTAATTGTAAACCCAATACCCAAAGAAGATGAAATAGATAAACATGAGTTTGAAAAAATTATGGAAGAGGTTGAAAAAGAATTGAAAAAGAAAAAAATTACAGGTAAAGATGTAACTCCATTTCTTTTAAATTCCATTCATAAAAAATCAAAGGGAAAAACAATAAAAGCAAATAAATCTTTGATTTTAAGTAATGCAAAACTTGGTAGTGAAATCTCAAAAGGTTTCTTTGAGTTATAAGATTCTAATAAAAAATTTAATTGATATTAAAAGATTATTGATAAAAAATAAAAAGACTGTAAGTATTGCTGAATCCTGTTCAGGTGGTTATCTTTCATATTTTTTTACATTCTTGCCTGGCTCATCAAATTTTTTTAAAGGTTCAATAATTACTTATACAGATGAAATTAAAGAAGATATTTTGAATATTAATGAGAATTATATTAAAAATTATGGTGCTGTTAGCAAAGAAGTTTCAATCGATATGGCAAAAAATGTAAAAAATAAATTTTTAACTGATTATGGAATATCAATTACAGGAAATTTAGGCCCTGCTCCTTCAGAAAATAAAGAAATTGGTTTAATTTTTCTCACAATTTTATCTAAAAACTCAGATTTAACAAAAATATTCAATATTAAAGGAAATAGAGAAGAAATAAGAAAAAAATTGATTTATAATACTATTTACTTATTTAATAGGTTTTTAAAGGAGGATTTAAAAAATTAATTGATAGAAAAAATTCTCTATGACTCAGGTTTAAGAAGAACTAAAGGAAGAAAAGAAGTGTTTGATTTTCTTCTAAAAAATAAGGGTAAACATTTTTCTGCTCAGGATATTTATGATAAATTAAAAACAAAGGGAGTTAGTTTAACAACAATCTATAGAACTTTATCGGTTTTAGAAAAAATGGGGGTTGTAAAAAGAACATCTTTTTCAAAAAGACATATGAGTTATGAAATTTTTAAAGAACCACATATTCATCTTATATGCACACAATGTGGAAAAATAAAAGAGATTAAAGCACCTGAAATACATATATTATTTGAAATGCTTGATATTAAAGAGAGTTTAAAATTAATAGATCCCCTTTTTTATATTATTGAAATTTACGGTATTTGTGAAAATTGTAAAAAATAAAGTTAAATATTAAATTTAAAATAAACTACATCTCCATCTTTAATTTCATATTCTCTTCCCTCAATTTTTATTAACCCTTTCTCTTTTAATTCATGAATAGATTGAACTCTTAAAAGATCTTGAAAATTAAAAACTTCTGCCTTTATAAATCCTTTTTCAAAATCTGTATGAATTTTTCCTGCTGCTTGAGGAGCCAATGTTCCTCTTTTTATTGGATGTGCTTCAAGAATATCATTTGCATAAGTAAAGAAGGTTATCAAATCTAAGGTATTATATGACTCTCTTATAATCTTATTCAAAATTGTTTCTTTTAAATTTATTTCTTTTAAAAAATTTTCTCTTTCATTATCAGTTAAATTTTTAATTTCAAGTTCTAATTTTAGAGAAGCAATCATAAATTTATAATTTTTATTATTACAATATTCGATAAATCTTTTTAAATATTCTGACTCTTCACCAATAAAGTATTCTTCATTTACATTAGCAATTATAAATAGTGGTTTTATTGTTAGAAGGTTATATTTTTTATAAATTTCTGAAAACTCTTTTGGGTATTTAACTTCATTTAACCAAATTCCTTTACCTAAATTTTCTTTTGCAAATATTAAAGCTTCGAATTCATTCTTAAGTTCTCTTATTCCTGATTTATAAGAATGTTCGACTTTTTCTAAATTTTTTTGAACTATTTCAAAATCTGAAATCGTAATTTCAAGATGTATTATTTCAATATCATTAATGGGATCCAATTTTCCTTCTATATGAGGAACTCTATTATCTTCAAAGCATCTTACAACTTCAAGAAGACCATCAGCCCTTCTTGTTTCAGAGAGGAACTTGTTTCCAAGTCCCTCTCCTTTACTTGCTCCTTTTACAAGACCTGCAAGGTCAATAAATTTTATTGTTGCATAAATTATCTCTTTTGGTTTAATATATTCACTAATTTTTTTTATCCTTTCATCTGGAACTTCAACAACACCTATATTTGGATTAACTGTAGAAAAAGGGAACAAATCAATAAGAATATTATTGCCTGTTAATGCCTTAAAAAGAGTTGATTTTCCTGAATTAGGAAGTCCGATTATTCCTATTTCCATTATTTAAATCTCTCCAAAAAAACCTTATATGCATGATAGGTTGAATAAAGATCTCCTTTTGAAATTATCTCGAATGGAGCATGCATTGAAAGAACCGCTGGTCCCATATCTACAACATCCATACCTTTTCTTGCAAAAAAGAGAGCGACTGTTCCTCCTCCTCCTTCATCAACCCTTCCAAGTTCTGCTGTCTGCCATATGACACTATTTTCATTAAAAAGATTTCTTACTTTTCCTAAAAATTCTGCTGATGCATCATTTGATTCGTATTTACCACCTCTTCCTGTAAATTTTGTCATAACTACACCATTATTTATATATGCTGCATTTTTTGGTTCAAAAACCTCCTTATAATTTGGGTCAAAACCTGCATTTACATCTCCTGATAATACTGATGACTTAGAATATGCGTTTATCAATTCTTTATAATCAGTAACAAAATTTAACAGTACTTCATCAAATATTATTGATTGTGCAGATGTGTTTCCTTCAGAACCAATTTCTTCTTTATCAATTAAATAAACCAAACTCCATCTTTCAGAAGGTTCTGAATCTAAAATTGCATAAAAAGCTGTTAAAGCGCAAGATCTATCATCATGTCCATAACCTAAAATCATACTCTTATCAAAACCAACATCCAAGGTCTTCCCATATGGAACGAGAGTCAATTCACTTGATATGAAATCCTCTTCAATAATTCCGTATTTTTCATTTAAATATTTTAAAATGAAAGTTTTTGCTTTTTCTTCTTTAACATCTTTTTCAGGCTTTGAACCAATTAAAACATTAAGGTTTTCTCCTTCAATTGCTTCAGATAATTTTTTTTCATACTGCTTTCTTGCAAGGTGTGGTAAAAGATCTGTTATTGAAAAAACAATATTATCCTTTTCAGAATCAATATTTATAGTCTTCCCATTTTTATCTATTATAACACCTTTTAAAGATAATGGTATTGAAACCCATTGATATTTTTTGATTCCTCCATAATAATGGGTATCTAAAAAAACTAAACCCGTATCTTCATACAAAGGATTCTGTTTTATATCTATTCTAGGAGAATCTACATGCGCAGTAACAAGATTGAAACCATCATTTATGCTTTTTTTACCCTTTTTTATAATTAAAAGAGATTTATTTTTTATTTTTTTATATAACTTATCTCCATTAAGTCCTTCATCAACATTAATAAATCCTTTTTCTTTAAGAATCCCTTCTCCTTTTAAAACAATTTCTCTTTCTGTTTTTGCTTCTGATAGGAAATTTGAGTAAATCTTTGAAAATTTTTCAATCTCTTCTTCTGAGTAAACCTCCCAAACATTTTTTTTCTTCCACTTAAGTTCTTCTAATTTCATATTTTCCTCCAAAATTATAAATTTTTGTAAAGTGATAAATTATCTCTATGTATAACTTCTTTTAAATTTATATTTTTGTGTTTATCAATTATTAAATTTCTTATTGTTATTGAGGAAAAATTTGTTAATCCCTGACCAATTTTTTTATTGTTTATATTAATTATTGCAATAGGGTCTTTTTCATTAAAATCACCTTTTATATCGATAATACCTGGTATTAATAAACTTTTGCCTTTAAAAACAATTGCATCTTCAGCGCCTTTATCTATTTTTATCTCTCCTTTTGGATTTAAAGCATATAAAATCCATCTTTTTCTAGATTCAAGATGTTTTTCTGATGGTAGAAATGTTGTACCTACATCTTTTCCTTCAAAAATATTTTTTATTGTTTGAAATGGGTTTAAACCACTTCCAATTATTGTTTTTACACCAACATTTGTTGCGATTTTTGCTGCATTTATTTTAGTTTCCATTCCCCCAGTTCCAAGAGAAGTTTTTGTATTTTCAATAAATTTATAAAAATCATCATTTATTTTTTCAACAATTTTTATTCTCTTTGCATTTTTATGTATTAAAGGATCTTTATCATAAACACCATCTGTAGTTGTTAATATAATTAAAATATCAGCGTCAATTATTGTTGAAACAATTGCAGAAAGAGTGTCATTATCTCCAAACTTTATTTCATCAACTGAAACTACATCATTTTCATTAACTATTGGAACAATATTCTTATTAAGAAGTGTTTCAAATGTATTTCTAATATTAATATATCTTTCTCTATCAATTATATCTTCTCTTGTTAAGAGTATCTGAGCAATATTAATATGAAAAAGAGAAAAAAATTGATTATAGAGATTCATTAATATACTCTGACCAATTGAAGCAGATGCTTGTTTGAAAGTAATTGATTTAGGTCTTTTATTTAAACCTAATGCTTTTAACCCGAGACCAATTGCGCCAGAAGTAACAACTACTGGCTTATATCCTTTGTTAATAAGATAATGAATTCCCTTAGTCAAACTTCCAAGAACTTCAAGTTCAGGTATGCCTGTTTCAGAATGAGTAAGACAGTTTGTCCCTATTTTTATTACAACTTTATTCATATTTAAAATTTTATCATAATGAATTATAATAAATACATTCATTTTAAAAATATTTGGAGGTGAAAATGCGGAAAATTATTTTAATAACAATTTTCTTATCAACGGTTTTTTTATTTTAGTTTGAGTGGTATCAATGTGAGATCAAAAGATTTAGGTGGGTCTTTCTGGCCAATGTTTATGCATGACATTTATCACACTGGAAGAACTAATCTATTTGGTCCTGAAAGTCCGAAAGAGAAATTTAGATTTTCAACAGGAAATACTGTTCATACATCTCCAGTAATTGGAAATGATGGAACAGTTTATATTATATCAGGTGATTCAAAACTATATGCAATAAATCCAAATGGAACGGAGAAGTGGTATTATAAAGGACCTGGTGATGCACAATCTTTGTCTTCTCCAGCAGTTGATTTAGATGGAACAATCTATTTTGGAAGAGGCACAACAATTTATGCAATCAATCCAAATGGAACTTTAAAATGGTCATTCAAAACAGGCGGGTCAACAGAGTCATCTCCAGTAATTTCTTTCGATGGAACAATTTATGTTGGTGGAGGTAAATATTTATATGCACTAGATAAAAATGGAAATAAAAAATGGGAGTATTTATTAGGAGATTCTACCTATAAATCTTCTCCTGCAATATCTCCTGATGGAACAATTTATATTGGTTCAAAAGATAGAAAACTTCATGCTTTAAACCCAAATGGAACAAAAAAATGGGTTTTTCCAACTGGAAATTATATAACTGCATCTCCAACGATTGGAGAGGATGGAACAATTTATATTGGTTCAACAGATCACAAATTTTATGCTTTAAATACTGATGGTTCTAAAAAATGGGAAATTGATTTTGGAAGCAATTCAACAATAAATTCAACTGCAGCAATAGGATTTGATGGAACACTCTATGTTGGAGTTATAAATAAAGGATTAGTTGCAATTAATCCAAATGGAACAATAAAATGGATGTATAAGACAAGATATTTTGTTAATTCATCTCCAGCAATTGATGGAAATGGAGTTATTTATATTGGAGATGAGTCTGGTTATCTTTATGCAATAAAACCAGATGGTACTTTAAAATGGGAACTTGATCTTAAAAAGAAAATTTATTTCTCTTCTGTTGCAATTGGTACAAATAGTACAATATACGTAGGTTCAGGAAGTGATCTTTATGCTTTTGAAGAAAGTGGAACTCCTCCACCACCCCCATCTACTGAAAAAACAACAATTTTTCTCTGGATTGGAAATCCGATGATGAGTGTCAATGGAATTTATAAAGAGATAGACCCTGGAAGAGGAACGGTTCCTGTTATTATAAGTGAGTGGGGTAGAACACTTCTTCCAATAAGAGCAATTGTTGAAGAACTTGGTGGTGAAATTAGTTGGGATGGAAATCAAAGAAAAGTAACAATTTCATTTAAAGGAGATGTAATTGATTTATGGATAGATAATCCGCAAGCAAAATTAAATGGAATAACAAAGTGGATAGATGAAAATAACCATAATGTTAAACCAATCATAATTAATGGAAGAACTATGCTTCCAATTAGATTTGTTGCTGAAAATTTAGGATGTGAAGTTCTCTGGGATGGTAATACAAGAAAAGTTACGATAATCTATCCAAAAGATTAAAAAATTTAGTCCTTTTTATATAAATTAGCAAAGGAGTTGAAATGACTAAGATTTATCTATTTTTAATTTTTATGTTATTTTTGTCCGTTCTATGGCTATGGATATTATCAATTATTGTAAAAAAAATAAAGGGTTTTAAGGCTATATTCATAGTACTATTAGGTCTAGTAGGTTTAGTTGTTTTCTTTGGAATAAAATATTACACAATTTATAAAAATAATCCAGCAAATTTTTATGTCTTGACGAAAACCTTTAATCCATCTATTGAAGTAAATCTTTTTGATTTTATATATTTTAGTTTTATGACAATTACAACAGTAGGATATGGTGATATAGTACCAATCAATCCAGTTGCTAAGATTTTAACTATTTTAGAAGTTTTAATCGGTATTAGTTTTGTTAGTTTGATACTTGGAAGATTAATTTTAGAAAAAGATAAAATGTGATATAATAATTTAAGATTTTTTTGGGGCAGTAGTTCAGCGGGAGAACGCCTGATTTGCACTCAGGAGGTCACGGGTTCAAATCCCGTCTGCTCCACCAGATAAAACTACATAATCAATCTTATCACTTTAAAAATAATTTAATACTTACAATAAACAGTTATTTATAATAAAAATTGGTAAAATTTTCGGATATTTTAACAATAATATCAGAAACTTTTTCTAAAGATGAAACTGAAATATATTCATATCTTCCATGATAGTTATATCCACCAACTCCAATGTTTGGTGTTGGAATACCTTTATAAGAGAGCCTTGCTCCATCTGTTCCACCTCTAATTGGAACAATTTTTGGGATAACTCCAACCTCTTCCATTGATTTTTTTGCAATTTCAATTAATTCCATATGAGGTTCAACTATTTCTTTCATGTTGTAATATGTGTCTTCAATCCTTAAGTTAATAGTTCCGTCACCATATTTAAAATTTAAAAAATTAACAATTTTTTCCATCTCATCTTTTCTTTTTAGGAAACCTTCCTTAAAAAAGTCTCTAATTATAAAATATAAATTTGTTTTTTCTACGCTTCCATTAAAAGAGAGAATATGAAAAAATCCTTCATATCCTTCAGTATGTTCTGGTCTTTCAGATGGGGGAAGCATATTAATTAGTTCATTTGCAATAAGAATAGAGTTTTTCATTTTGCCTTTTGCCTCTTTTGGATGAATATCAACTCCATTAATATCAATCAGTGCTTTTGCTGCATTAAAATTTTCAAATTGAAGTTCACCAACAGGTCCACCATCAACTGTATAAGCAAATTTAACTCCAAACTTTTTTGGATCAAGATACTCTACTCCTTTTCCAATCTCTTCATCAGGAGTAAAACAAATTCTAATTTTTCCATGTTTAATTTCAGGGTGATTAATAAGATATTCCATTGCAGTAATTATTTCAGCAATACCTCCTTTATCATCTACTCCAAGAAGAGTTGTACCGTCAGTTAGAATAATTGATTTATCTTTAAATTGTAAAATCTCTGGATAATATTTTGGAGAAAGAATTATATTTTCTTTTTCATTTAAAATAATTTCTTTTCCATCATAATTTTCTATGACCTTTGGATTCACATTTTTTCCACTCATATTAGGTGCTGTATCCATATGAGCCATAAAACCAAGTGGAGGTATATCTTTATCAATATTTGAAGGAAGAGTTGCAAAAACATATGAATATTCATCAACCTCAACATCTTCCATTCCAATTGAAATTAATTCATTTTTAAGATATTCTGCGAAAACTTTTTGACCCTCTGTACTTGGGTAAGTTTCACTTTCCTCTTTTGATTGAGTGTCAAATTTTATATAATTTAAAAATCTTTCTAAAACTTTTTTCATCTACTCCTCCTTTTCGTATTTATGTTCAACTAAACAATCAAAAGCAATTTTTGATGCAATGTATTCACCTTCGTTAAATTCTTTTTCTTTTCCCTTCTCTTTCATTTTTCCAAGAGTTATGTTTCCATCAATTACAAAAATTGCACCTGCCTTGACACTTTTTCTTTGTGAAACAATAAAAACAATTCCACTTTCCATTTCAACTGCTTGAACATTTGATTTAACAAATACTCTCATTGTTTCATTATCATATCCTACATAAAACCCATCAGAAGAGATAACCACACCATAAAAAACTCTCTCAAAATTTTCTTTTGCCTTTTTAATTAATAAATTTGTAAGATTAAAATCTGGTACTGCTGGAAATTCAATTGGTAAATATTTTGGAGATGTTCCATCATCTCTTATTGCTGCAGTTGCAACAACTAAATCTCCAGTTTTAATTAAAGGATTTAATCCACCTGCACTTCCTACTCTAATAAAAATTTTTCCTCCAAGTTTAATTAATTCTTCAAGAATTATTGCAGCAGAAGGTGCTCCCATTCCTGTTGTAGCAACTGTAACTTTCTCATTTTTATAAAAACCCGTATAGGTAAGTAAACTTCTATATTCATTTACAAGTTTACAATCTTTTAAAAAGAGTGAATTTATTCTTTTTGCTCTATCAGGATTTCCAACAAGAACAATTTTTTCTGAAATATCTTCTCTTTCACATTTTATATGTGCTTCAGCCATCTTCAATCTCCAAATTTTTGCATAGGTTTATCACTTCTAATTAACATAATATCTTTAATTTTGTTAACCTCTTTAATAAGATATGGAATATCAATTGTAAGTAGTTTTCCATTTTTTACAACAACTTTTCCATCAACAATTACAGTATCTATATCTCTCTCAGAAATTGAATAGAGAAGATTTGCAAAAATATTAATTTCTGGATTTAATGATGGAGAGTTTTTATTAACAAGAATTAAATCTGCAACAAAACCTTCTTTTATTTCTCCAACTTTTAAGTGATTAAAAAGAGTTCCACCTGAAGAGAAAAGAGGAACGAGCTCTTCTATTTTTGCAATTTCAGCATTCTCTTTTGCAATTTTTGCATTAAAGGCTGCCATTCTTCCAGATTCAAAAATTGATAAAGTGTTGTTAGATACAACTCCATCTGTTGCAAAACCAGTTCTAACTTTTTCTTTAAGAAGTCTAAATAATATATCTGATAAATCACCAAATTTCATAAAAGTTTTTGCAGCATGAGCAACAAAGGCATTTTCCTCTTTTATTATTTTTAAATCTTCATCTCTTGCTCTATAAGCATGAGCAATAAGGGTATTTTCTTTTATAAGACCAATATCATAAAGATATTTAATTGGAGTCTTATTCTTTTCTTTTAAACTTTTTTCAACCTGCCACTCCATTTCTGAAGCATGTATATGTATTTTAAGTTTTAAACTTTCAGTTAAATCTTTAAATTTTTTTAAAAAATTTTCAGGACAAACATAAGGAGAGTGAGGTCCTAAAGAAATTGTTAATCTATCATTAAGACCATTATATTTATAAATAAAATTCATTGCTTTTTTAAAATTTTCATCTTCGTTCTCACCAATTCCAAAAAGAGCCCAAGCAAGATCTGCTCTCATTCCAGATTCAAAATATGCTTTATATGCTTCATCCATATAAAAATAGTGATCAAAGATAGTTGTAACTCCACTTAAAAACATTTCTGCAACACCAAGAAGAGTACCAAAATATACAAATTCTGGTTTTAAATTTTTCTCATAAATCCAAATATATTTGTTAAACCAATCGTCTGAGTTTACATCTTCAGCAGAACCTCTAATTAATGTCATTGCAACATGAGAGTGTGTATTGATTAATCCAGGAAGAGTATAAAAATGTTTTCCATCTATTGTTTCTTTATTATCCTCTAAATTTTTCCCAATTTTTTTTATTTTATTACCTTCAATCAATATATCTATATCTTTAATAGTAGATAGATCTTTAAAATTTATAATTGTTGTATTTTTTATAAGCAAAATACCCTCCTTATAAATATTTACATATTATCAAGTCTATATATCATATCAAAAATCATATTTTTAAATTTTCTATTATCATGGTCTACAGCAACTGAAATGTTAGGTTTTCTTTTTAAAACATTATATATATCAACAACTGTTCTACCTCTTGTAAGTTCTCCCAAAGTTTCAACATCCACAAAATAATCTTTTAAAGTTAAAACAGTTTCATCAACAAGATAAGCAATAGTTAAAGCATCGTGAATTGGTGCTCCATTAAAACCAAAAAATTCTTTATTAGCATTTGCAAAAAATCTTAAAAGAGGACCTACAACACTTGATATTTTTCCATTCATCTTCTCTATTTGTTTGATATCATCAAAAGTTAAAAGTGCTTTATTTGTAACATCAAGACCAACCATAACAATTGGAACACCTGAATTGAAAACAATTTTTGCAGCTTCTGGATCAACAAAAATATTAAATTCTGCTGCAGGAGTTATGTTTGAATCAAAAATAGCACCACCCATTAAAACAATCTTTTCAATTTTTTCTTTAATTTTTGGTTCTTTTATTATAGAAACTGCAATATTTGTTAATGGTCCTGTTGGAACAAGATATATTTTTTCAGTAGATTTAAGAAGAGTCTCAATTATAAAATCAACAGCATGAATATTGAGTGGTTCCACTTCTGGTTTAGGTAGATTTGCTCCATCAAGTCCTGAAATTCCATGAATTTTTGGTGCCATAATAAGTTCTCTTAAGATTGGTTTATCAAAACCTCTTAAAACTACTACATCTTTTGCATTAATTAATGTTAAAATTTTTAAAGCATTATAAAAAGTTTTTTCTCCAGTTTGATTTCCTGCAACTGTTGTTATTCCAATAAGATCGAGTTCTTTTTGAACATAAGCGAGCATTATTGCAATCATATCATCATGCCCAGGATCACAATCCAGTATAATTTTTTTCATAAACACTCCTCTTTTATAATTTTCTTTTTTTCCTTGATGCTTGTATAGAATATATAGTTAAGGTTATTATAGTTGCTATGTATGGAATCATCTGAATAAATTCAGAAGGAACCTGTAATGATGCAAGATAAATTGCAATTGTATTTAAAATTCCAAAAAGAATTGAAGCAAGAAAAACTCCTAAAGGTAAATGTGCACCTAAATTTGAAGCAGCAATTGCTATAAAACCTCTTCCTGCTGTCATATCCCTTGCAAACCAACTAACATATCCCATAGAAAGATAAAGACCTCCAAGTGCTCCAAAAATTCCAGAAAGAAGAAGTGCATAAAATTTTATCTTATTAACATTAATTCCCACTGAACTTGCTGCATCAGGATTTTGTCCAACCGCTCTTATTCTTAAACCTAAAGGTGTTTTAAAAATGATTATGAAAAATATTAAAATAGATAAAAGAGCTAAGTATGTCAATATATTATGACCACTAATAATTTCACCCAAGATTGGTATATCTTTTAAAATTGGAATTTGAATTGAAGGAAAAACTAAACTTTTTAAAGAACTTGATGTTCCTTTGTCTTTTGCAAAAATATATAAAAGAAATATTGTAAATCCTGATGCAAACATATTCAATGCAATTGCTGCTAAAATAATATCTGCTTTAAGTTTCAAATGAAAATATGCAAGTATAGATGCAAGTCCTATTCCAGCAAGAATTCCAGAAATCAATCCAAGGGTTAAACTTTTTGTAAAGGCACTTACAATTACTCCAAAAAAAGCTGAGATAAGCATCGTCCCTTCAAGAGAGATATTAATTGAACCTGCAAGAGCAGAAAATGCAACACCAATAGATGCAAAAAGAATTGGTGTCATAACTCTTAAAATTGCAAAACCAAAAGATGGACTTAATATGCTTTTAAGAAGGGGATTCAATTTTCACCTCCTTTTTTTCTGCTTCTCTAACTGTTATTCTATATTTCCATTGAGTTAAGAAGGCTTCTGCAGTTATAAGAAGAATAATTATTGACTCGAGTATTGTTACTATTTCTGCAGGAATATCAGTAAGTAAGTTTAAAACCTGTCCACTTACTCTTAAATATGCAATAAAAATTGAAGCAAATGCAATAAGTATTGGATGATTTCTACCAATAATAGCAACAACAACACCATCCCACCCATAGCCTGGTGTTCCTTGCCAATTAAATCTTCTATGAATTCCCATAACCTCACTTATGCCAGCTATTCCTGCAATAAAACCACCAATAACTTGTGATAAAACAATAATTTTAAAAGTATTTATTCCACCATATTTTGCAAAATTTATATTCATTCCTGTCATTCTTATCTCATAACCGAGTTTTGTTTTATAAAGTAAAATATATACCAAGATGATAAATATAATTGTTAAAATAACTCCATAATGAATTCTTGTGTTTTTGATAAATTGATCAAACCATGCTGTTTTTGGTAGTTGATAAGAAACAAGAAAACCTGCCTTTTTATCTCTAAAGTGAAAATTTATTATGTATAAACTTAAATAAAGTGCAACATAATTCATCATGAGAGTTATAACAAGTTCGCTTGCTTTCCATTTTGCTTTTAAGATTCCTGGAATAAAACCCCAAATTGCACCAACTCCACCAGCAACAAGAATCATAAGAGGTATATGAATTATTTTTGGAAAACTTGTTGATACACCAAAACCCGTTGTTACAGCTGCTGCAATAAAAAGTGCGCCTTCTGCTCCAACATTAAATTGTTCTGCTTGAAATGGAATTGATATTGCAAGTCCACATAAGATTATTGGTGAAGCCATTTCTATCACATTTCCAAACCTCCCTGTAGAACTAAATGGACCTAAAAAAAAGTATCTTAAACCATTTTGAGGATCTTTGCTTATTATAAAAATAATCAAAATACATATAAATACACCAATTAGAATAGCAATTATTGTTCTTATAAGATTAAAATATTTCAAAATATATTTATCCATTATCTTTCTCCTTCTTTAAACCAAGCATATAAGGACCCAAATCTCTACCTGTTAAACCTTCTTGATTTATAAATTCTTTAACAATTTCACCGTTATAAATAACAAGAATTCTTGTGGATAATTTTAGAATTTCATCTAAATCTGCAGAGACAAGAAAAATTCCAGCACCATTATCTCTTGCATCTTTTAATAGATTATGAACAAGTTCTTCTGAACCAACGTCAATTCCTCTTGTTGGTTGATCAGCAATTATTATTAAAGGATTAGAAGAAAGTTCTCTTGCTACAACAACCTTCTGTATATTTCCACCTGATAATGAACTAACAGGATTTTTTGAAGAAAAGGTTAAAATGTTAAATTTTCTTATCAATTCATTGCTATGATTTTCTATCTCTTTTTCTTTCAAAAGTAATCTACCAGAAAAACCTTTTTTATAATATCTATCAACAATTATATTTTCTTCAACGGTTGCTCTATCAGCAACACCATCTTTCATTCTGTCTTCAGGTATATGAGATACCCTCTTTTCTCTTATCTCTCTTGGTAAAAGATTTGTTATTTCTTTATCTTTAAGTAAAATTTTTCCTGTTAATGGTCTCCTTAATCCTGTTAAAATTTCAACAAGTTCAGTCTGACCATTTCCTTCAATTCCACATAAACCCAATATTTCATAAGATTTTAATTTAAAAGAAACACCTTTTAAAACTTTTACATTATCTTCGTTAATAAAAGATATATCTTGTGCTTCAAAAATAACTTCACCTTGTTTATCATTTGGAGGAATTCTTTCAAAACTTATTTCTCTACCCACCATTAAATATGCTATTTCATGTTCATTTAATTCTTTTGCATCTTTAGTTACAACTATCTTACCATCTCTCATAATTGTAACTTTATCAGCAATTTCAAGAACTTCTTTTAATTTATGTGATATAAAAATTATGGTTTTGCCAGCTTTTTTTAATGCTTTTAGTGTATTAAATAAAACTTCTGTTTCTTGTGGAGTTAAAACAGAAGTAGGTTCATCAAGTATTAAAAGTTCTGCGTTTCTTATAAGTGCCTTTAATATTTCAACCCTCTGCCTTAAACCAATTGGAAGATCTTTTATTTTCTTATCAAATGGAACTGAAAGTCCATAATCATTAGAAACCTTTTTTGTAATTTCAATAGCTTCTTTAGTATTCAAAAAAATACCTCTTTTTGGTTCAATACCAAGAAGTAAATTTTCATAAACAGTTAAATCCTGTGCTAACATAAAATGCTGATGGACCATACCAATTCCATTTTTTATTGCATCATAAGGATTTTTAATTTTTATTCTCTTTCCCTTAAAAAATATTTGTCCCTCCTGTGATTCCTCTATTCCAAAAACAATTTTCATTAAAGTTGTTTTACCCGCGCCATTTTCCCCAACTATTGCATGAATTGTTCCCTCTTCAACATCAAGAGAGACACCTTTGTTTGCAACTACTCCATTTGGATAAACTTTAACAATATTTTTTACAGAAAGTATTACTCCCATCTTACCTCCATAAGGGAGAGGATTTCTCCTCTCCCTTAATTAAATAATTATTGACCAAACGCAGTATCTACTACAATTTCGCCATTAACAATTTTTTGTTCTAATTCTTTTATTTTATTTCTAAACTCCTCTGGAACAAGTTTGGTATAATTTTCATTATTTGCAACACCCACTCCATCTTCTTTTATTCCGAGTGCTTCTGCTTGTCCATATGGTAACTTACCTTCAATATGAAGTTTAATTGCTCTGTAAATTGACTTATCAACATTTTTCATCATAGATGTAACAATATATGATGCCTTTTCTGGATCACTGTCCTTAAACATTATATACTGATCTGAATCAACACCTATTGCATATTTTTTCATTTCTTTTGCTGCATCAAGAAGACCAAGACCAGTTTCACCCGCAACATTAAATGCTATATCTGCTCCTTGATTATATTGAGCAAGAACTAACTCTTTTCCTTTTGCAGGATCAGAAAATGACCCAGCATAAGATACGAGTACTTGGACTTCAGGATCTATATATTTAGCGCCTTGAATATATCCAACTTTAAAATCATTTATAACAGGAATATCCATTCCACCAAGAAAACCAATTATTTTTTGTGGGTTTGCAAGTGGCATGTTAGATTTTGTTATTAAAGCAGCAAGTGCACCAACAAGAAATGAGGACTCATTCTGTTTATATAGAATTGAGTAAATATTTCCGAGATTTCCTTTTGTATAATCAACTGAAGTATCATATGTGAAGAATTTCTTATTCGGATATTTTGGTCCAAGTTTTTCAAGGTATTCTTGAAGTTGCCAAGTACCAGCAATAATAATATCCCAGTCACCCTGACAAAGTTGTTCTATATCAGGTTCCCATCTTGCTGGATCATAACCACCTTCAATTGTTTTACCCTCAATTCCTAAATCTTTAATCGCCATTTCAAGTCCTCTATTTGCTGAGTCAAAGAATGATTTATCTCCTAAAGTTCCATTAACATAAAGAACTACTTTGAGTTTCTTCTCTGGTGGTTTTTCTTCTTTTTTCTTACAGGCAGTCATTGAGATGACGCTTAAAACTAATAAACTAATTAAAATTAATGCTAAAAATTTTTTCATAAATCTTCCTCCTTTTTTTGTTGTTGATTAAAAATAAAATTTTTTTATAAACTCTCACCTCCTTTTAAATTGTTTATTCTATATAAAATATTCAAGAATCTTTCTTTGTATATATCCAGAACAATCTCGACACTTTCTCCTTCAAGAAGAATTGATGAACCTCTTAAAGCATTATTGTTAAGCTCCATAACAAAATCTCCTTTTCTTTTCTGCTTTATAATAGATTCGTCAATATAACATGCAATTGCAATAGGATCTGGAAGAGACATTGCTCTTATGTTAAGTAATCTTTCTACATAAGAAAGTGGCTTTTTAGTTAACAAATGAAATAATTTTCCAGTTGATGTATTATCATTAATTACTTTTTTTAACTCTTCTTCAAGAAATGAATTTTTTATAATTCCATCCCATGGAACAATTTTAAATGGAATTTTTGAATCTAAAATAGTTTGAACAGCCTCAGGATCAGCATGAAAATTAAATTCAGCAAATTTTGTAACATTTCCAACTTCTATTGCTCCACCCATTGAATATATAACATTTATATAATTTTTAATTTCTGGGTAAAGATTAAGTGCAATTGAAATATTTGTTAATGGTCCTAAAGTTATGATATCAATTGAGCCTTCTTCTTTTAAAATTTTATATATTGCTGATATAGCATTTATATCTTCTTCTTTTCTTTCTGAATATTTTAATTCAATATCTCCAAGTCCATCCTCTCCATGAATTTTTGCTCCTCTTTGGAGTTTATTTATTAGTGGCTTACTTGCCCCTTTATAAACTTTAATATCTTTCTTACCAAAAAAATCAAGAATTCTTAAAACATTTTTAGTTACCTGATCAACATAAGTATTACCTGTAACTGTAGTTATACCCTTTATTTGAATATCATCTTCATAAGTTAATGCAATCATAATAGCAATTGCATCATCAATACCACAATCAGTATCAATTATTATTTTTCTCATCTCTTTCCTCCATAAATTTTAAAACTTCATCATAATTTGGGCATGATATGCTTGCTCCTTTTCTTGTTACAGAAATCGCTGATGCTGCTAAACTAAATTTTAAAGAATAATTAAGTTCGAAATTTTTATCAATGCAAGATGCAAAGGCACCATTAAAAATGTCTCCCGCTGCAGTTGTATCTATTGCATTTACTTTATAAGCATTTAAATTAAAATGTTTTCCTTCTTTATCTTTATAAACAATTCCCTTTTCACCAAGTTTGACTATTACACCAAAAACACCACTATTTATTAAAAAATCTATTTTATCTTCAAATTCAAAAATATTAGGAGTTAACATGTGAAGTTCAACTTCATTTGGAGTTATATAAGTGATATATGGTAATAAATTTATAAATTCTTTTTTTGTTGGCGCAGGGTCAAAAATTAATTTACATCCAATTTTATTTGCTATTTTTGATGCTTCAAGAATTGTTTCAAAAGGTATTTCACCCTGCATTAAAAGAATGTCATCTTTTTTTATTCTATCTTTTAAAAAATTTATTTCTTCTTCTCTAACTTTACCATTTGCCCCTTCATAAATCACAATTTTATTCTTACCATCATTATCAACATTAATTAAAGCAATTCCTGTATTTACATCTTTATCTATTTTTATTTCATAATCTAATTTAAAGGATTTAAGGCTATTTATTAAATATTTTCCAAAATAGTCATCTCCAACCCTTCCTATGAATAAAACATCTCCATTCAATTTCTTAATACTTATTGCTTGATTAGCACCTTTACCACCAAGATTAAATAAAATAGAATTACCCTTAATGGTCTCCCCTATTTCAGGAAATTTTTTTAAAAATATTACCAAATCAAAATTAATACTTCCTAAAACATAAATCATAAAATTTCTATAAATTTTTTTATATTTTTTAATTATAATATAATTTTAAATTTTAATTAACCCCAAAGATATCTTCAATGCGATATCAATTTTATCCATTGTTTCTTTTTTAAGTTTTCCAATTTTCTTTATCAATCTCTTTTTATCTATTGTTCTAATCTGATTTAATAGTACATAACTTTCTTTATCGAGCCCACCTTCTTTTTCATCGACTTTAATTACAATTGGATATGATTCTTCAACAACCTTTGATGTTATCGCTGCAATTATAACAGTTGGTGAATATTGATTTCCAATATCATTTTGAATTATTAAAACAGGCCTTAAACCACTTTGTTCAGAGCCTGAAGATAAAGAAAGATCTACAAGATAAATCTCTCCTCTTTTGATATAACTTTTTTTCATTAAAAACTATTTGAAGTTTTTGAAAAGTTCTCGATAAAGTTCCTGTTCAAGTTCAAAAAATTCTCTTGAAAAGAAAAGACTTGTTTCGCTTGATGTTTTATAACTTTTTGCAATTTCCTTTTTGATTCTTGTTTTTCTATCCTCAATAGAAAGATAAAAAGCAAGAAGTTCTTTAATTAAATCTTCTTTTTTCTTTTTCTCTCTTTTGGCTTTCTTTTCTATTGCCTCCACAAGTTCTGGAGGTAAGTTTAAGGTAAGTTTTTCGTTTTTCATTTTAGTTTCCTGATTAAATTTTTTGATTCATTAAAATTACTAAAGAAAAAATCTCCAAAAACAAGAATATCACAACCTAACTTCTTTAATTTCTTTCCAATTTCAAAATTCAATCCGCCATCAACTTCTATTTCAAATTTTAAAATTTCTTCTTTTTTAATTTTAACAACATTTTTGATTTTTTCAATAGAAGAATCAATAAATTTTTGCCCAGAAAACCCTGGATTAACACTCATAATCAAAAGAAAATCAATATCTTTTATTATAGGATAAACTAAAGATATATTTGTTCCTGGATTAACTACAACTCCAGCTTTTTTATCTCTTCTTTTAATTGAATAGATCAATCTATGAATATGATGATTTCCTTCGATATGAACAGATATCATATCAACACCATAATCTATAAATTTATCGATATAATTTTCTGGTTTTTCAATCATAAGGTGAGCATCAAGAGGTAAACTTGTAAGTTCTCTTACCGCTTTAATAACAGGAAACCCAAAAGATATATTTGGAACAAAATGTCCGTCCATAATATCAAGGTGAACAATGTCTCCAACCTCTTCTATTTTTTTTATCTCTTCCTGAAGATTTTTAAAATTTGATGCAAGAATTGAAGGAGCAATTTTCATGGATTCACAATTATGTCTATTATAGTATCTGGACTTCCATAAGTTAAAGGAGCAGGATCCTGATCCCATACTACACCTGATGGATATGCTGGATTCGATTTACTTATTACCTTACCAACATTATATCCACTTGTCACAATTAAACTTTTTGCTTCCTCGACAGATAGACCAATAAGAGAAGGAATTTGTCCTAAAACACCTTTTGAAATTTTTAAATCTATCTTTGAACCTACTTCAACATATGTTTTTGGAGAAGGAGATTGTTCAATTATTATTCCAACTCCCACATTAGGATCTGGAATTTCTTCTATTTTACCAAGCATCAATTTATTATCATAAATAATTTCTTGTGCATCTTTGAAATTCATCCCAATAAAATCAGGAACAAGTACTTTTGGAGGACCACTACTTATCACAACATTAATAATTCTACCTTTTTTTACAAGAACATAAGGAGAAGGGTCCTGAGAAATTATATAATCAATTGGAAAATCTGTTGAAAAATCACTTTTTGTTACTTTTACAAGAAGACCTTTTTCCTCAGCAACTTTTTCAGCATCTCTTATCTTTAATCCAACAATAGAAGGTGTTGAAACAAGATTACCTTGGGTATTACATGAAATTAAAAATATAATCAATGAGATTGATAAAATCAAAATCAATTTTTTCATGATTAAATTATAACAAAATTTTTTATAATAAAAGAAAGGTAAAATATGAAAAAAAATGTAATAGTTTTTGGTGATAACTGTATCGACATAAATATTAAAATTAAAGAAGAAAATTTTAATTTTCCACCTGATTCAAATCACCATATAAAAAGATTGAAAATAAAACCTGGAGGCACTGGAATAAATTTTTCCATTTCATTAAGTAGTTTTGGAACAAGTACATATTATTTTGGTTCTATAAGTAAAGATGATTTTGGTAAAAAAATTTTAAAACAACTCAAAAAATATAAAGTTAATATTAATTTAATTAACTTTTCAAATAAAAAAACAGCAGTTATTATAAGTATTTTAAATAAAAATGGTGAAAGAGTTAGTTTTGCAAATTTAAAAAATGCAAGTTATCTCTATATAGATTTTAATGAAATAAAAAAAATTGATTTAAAAAAATTTGATGCTGTTTATATTTCAGGAGGGATTTTAACTGAAAGAAAATTTAATAAAATGTTTTTAAATTTTATAGATGATAATTTTTCAAATAAGAAAATTTTTTTTGATTTAAACTATCGAATAGGTAGGGGAATAAAATTTTTTAAAGAATATGCGTTTAAATTAATGGACAAAAGTTTTCTTATCTTTACAAATGAGGATGAATTTAAAATGATTGGTAGAAAAAATGTAAATAATTTAATTAATAATGGTAAAATTTTAATAGTCAAAATGGGTGAAAAAGGTGCGAAGTTACTAAAAAAGGATGAAAAAATATACGTGAAAGGTCATAAAGTAAAGAGTGTTGATACTGTTGGTACAGGAGATATTTTCAATGCTCTTTTTATTCATAAATATCTTAACAATGAGAATTTAAATGAATCTCTTAATTTTGCAAATTATTTTGCTGCAATCTCAACAACAAAATTTGGTTTTTATATTCCAGATATAAATAAAAAATAAGAAGGAGGTAAGATGTTAAAAAATGTAAAAGAAAGTTTTTATCCAGAAACAATTGAAGAATGTTTAAAACTTCTAAATGAATTTAAAGAAAAAGGAGATATTGTTGGTGGAGGAGTTGATATTATCTGGAGAGAAAGAAAAGAATTAGAATATCTTGTTTATCTTGATAAATTGAATCTAAATTATATAAAGGATGACCAAAAAATATTAATAGGAGCAACAACAACCCTTGATGAACTTGAAAAAATAAATATTCTTAATGGCTCATTTAAAAATGCTATAAAATCTGTTGCAACTCCGATATTAAGAAATGTCATGACAATAGGGGGAACTCTTGTTAGAGGCTACAGTTGGTCTGATATATTAACGATTTTTATAACTCTTGAAGGAAGAGTAAAAATATATGATAGCGAAGAGAAAACTTTATCAATAGATGATTTTTTGCAGTATAAAAAAACTTCAAAGAAAAAATTTATTTTAACTGAAATTCAATTACCAAAATATGATAGTTCATATCACTTTTCATACATAAGATTTACAAGAACAGGAAGCGATATTCCGCTTCTTAATGAAGGAATTTTAATTAAAACATCAGGAAAAAAGGTTGAAAGAATAAATGTAATACTTGGGGGAAGACCTGGATTTCCAGTTCATCTTAATAGGGTTGAAGAAATTCTATTGGATAAGGAATTAAATAATGAAATTATAAATTTTGCTAAAGAGGTAGCAATAAATACTTCTGAAGTTCTTGATGATATGAGATTATCACAAGATTATAGAAAAAATCTTTCTGGTGTTCTAACAAAGAGAAATTTAGTAAAAATAATGGAGGAGATATGATTATAAATTTTATATTAAATGGAGAAGAAGTTAGTTTCGATGCCCATCCAGGTGAAACACTTTTTGAACTATTAAGAAGATACCATCATTATGAAGTAAAAGGAAATAACTGTAAATCTGGAGAATGTGGTGCTTGTACACTTCTTGTTGATGATAAACCCATTCCATCCTGCACTTATCTTGTTGGTAAGGTTATTGGAAAAAAAGTTATAACAATAAAAGGAATTGGAGATATTGATAATCCAGATTTAATTCAAAAAAGTTTTGTTGAGGAAGGGGCAATACAATGTGGCTATTGTATACCTGGTATTATTATCTCCGTAGAAAATTTAATAAGAAAAAATCCAAATCCAACAAAAGAAGATATAAAAGAAACACTTTCAAGTCATTTATGTAGATGTACGGGCTATGTTCAACAGATTGAAGCAGTTGAAAAAGTTTTTCAAAAGATAAAGGAGGGGAAATGAGTAAAGTATTAAAAAAAGAAGAGTTGATAAAAGAGTTTAATACAGTTGGAAAAAATGTTGAGAAATATGATGGTTTACCTCTTGCAACAGGTCAACCACTTTTTACTGATGATATCTACCTTCCAAATATGCTTCATGCAAAACTACTTACAAGCCCTCATCCTCATGCAGAAATAGTTGATATTGATGAAACTTTAGCATTGAAGATTCCTGAAGTTAAAATAGTTCTTTCATATAAAAATGTACCAAGAATTGCACACACAACTGCAGGTCAAGGTTATCCTGAACCATCGCCTTATGATCATTTTATGTTTGATAAAAAGGTTAGATATGTAGGAGATAGAGTTCTTGCAGTTGGCGGTGATTCAATTGAAATCGTTGAAGAGGCAATCTCGAAAATAAAAGTAACATATAAAGAGCTTCCTTATGTTCTTGACCCTGAAGAAGCAATGAAGGGAGAAGTTATAATTCATGATGAGGAAGATATTAATGGAGTTTACGATAAAAATAAAAATATAATATCACATGTTGATATTCCAATAGGAGATGTTGAAAATGGATTAAAAGAATCGTTTTATAAAGTTGAAGAAGAGATTTATTTTACACAACCAGTTCAACACACTCCAATTGAAACACATGTAACAATAACTTATTTTGATGAATATGGAAACTTAATAGTAAGAACAAGCACTCAGGTTCCGTTTCATGTAAGAAGAATACTTTCAAAAATCTTAGAGTTTCCAATGAAAAAAATAAGAGTTATAAAACCAAGAGTTGGTGGTGGATTTGGAGCAAAACAGGAATTATTAATTGAAGACATCTGTTCTCTTATGACCATTAGAACAAAAAGGCCTGTTAGAATGGAGTTAACAAGAAAAGAAGAATTTGTTTCATCAAGATTAAGGCATCCATCAAAAATCTGGATAAAACTTGGAGCAGATAAAGAAGGAAAATTAACAACAATTGATTTGAGAGTACTACTAAATAATGGTGGTTATGGAACTCATGGACCAACAGTTCTTTTTAATTCTGGTAGTAAAACCTTGCCTCTTTATAATAAAGCAAAAAATGTAAGATTCATAGGAGATGCTGTTTATACAAATTTACCAGTATCAGGTGCTTTTAGGGGATATGGAGCAACAAATGGATATTTTGCTCTTGAAAGCGCAATGGATGATCTTGCAGAAATAATCGGAATTGATCCTATTAATTTAAGAAAAATAAATCATATAAGAGAAGGTGAAACATCTCCAATTTTTGAAAAACTTGGCGAAGGCAAAGAAGGAGTTACACAATATATTGAAAGTTGCGCATTGAGTAAATGTATTGAGGTAGGGAAAAATGAAATTGAGTGGGAAAAATGGAGAGGAAAAAGAATAAAAAACAATAATTTCGTACGAGGAGTAGGAATGGCAATTATGATGCAGGGTTCTGGAATTCCTCTTGTTGATATGGCAGGAGCAAGAGTAAAACTTAATGATGATGGAACATTTCACCTATTTATTGGAGCGACAGATATTGGAACGGGTGCTGATACTATTCTTGCTCAAATCTTAGCTGAAGAAGTTGGGGTGCCTTATGAAGATATAAAAGTTTATTCATCAGATACTGATCACACTCCTTTTGATACAGGTGCTTATGCTTCAAGCACAACTTATATCTCAGGTGGTGCAGTTCAAAAAGCAGGAAAAATAATTAAAAGAAAAATAATTGAATATGCTTCAAAACTATTGAATGAAAATCCAGAAAATTTAATTATTAAAGATAGAGTAATTGTAAACATTAATTCTAAAGAAAAAATAACTCTAAGAGAAATTGGAGAAAAAAGTTTCTATGATTTTAATCAGGAACAAATAGAAGCATCAGCTTCTTTTGTCTCTCCGAAATCTCCACCACCATTTGCTGCACACTTTGTTCTTATTGATCTTGACCTTGAGACGGGAAAAATAATTCCTGTAAAATATGTTGCTGTTAATGATATTGGAGTTGTTGTTCATCCAAATCTTTCAAAAGGGCAAGCAATTGGTTCAATTGTCCAGGGATTAGGATTTGCTTTAACTGAAGAAATAATCTATTCAAAACGAGGAATGGCGCTTAACCCTAATTTTCTTGATTATAAACTATTAACTTCTCTTGATATTCCTGAGATTGTAGTAAAGTTTATTGAAACATATGATCCAACAGGACCCTTTGGAGCAAAATCTGTTGCAGAAATTAACATAAATGGTCCTGCACCTGCAATAAGAAATGCAGTTTTAGATGCAGTTGGGATTAAATTAAACTCTTTACCAATGACCCCAGAAAGAGTTTATAAAGCCCTAAAAGAAAAAAGGATTATTTAAATACTTTTAAGATGATAGGTCAACTTTTTTCTAAATATTTCTTAGAAGAAGGTATAAAAGAAACATTTGATTATAAAAATTTAGATAATGAAACTTTTTATAAAAAGTATAAAAATATAAAGGATATTTATCGTTTTTTCCCAAAAAATTTGAATAAGGATGAAACTTTTACAGAAGATAAATTAATAAAACCAATACTTGATGAATTAGGTTTCTTTTATACAAGACAACCTCCATTAGAGAAAAAAGGTAGAAGAGATGTCCCAGATTATATTTTATTTACAGATGAAGAGGATAAGGAGATTTTTGATAGAAGTGTGAAATCAGATTTACCATTTCATAGAGCATCTCTAATTCTTGAAGCAAAAAGGTGGAATAGGGCACTTGATAAAGGAGATAAATTAGATCCAATTGATCCCTCAATACCTTCTAACCAAATTTTAAGATATCTTTCAATCATTGAATCATCAAGTAATGGCAAAGTTTTATGGGGTATATTAACAAATGGAAGGTGCTGGAGATTATACTATCATAAATTTCCATCAAGGTCAGAAGGTTTTATAGAATTTGATTTAGATGAAATTTTAGAAGATAAAGCCACTCTTTTTGAAGAAGAAAATTTAGAAAAATTTAAAAATTTCTATCTTCTTTTAAGAAAAGAAGCATTTATTAAAATACCCCAGAGACCAGATAAAACATTTTTAGAAATAGCATTAGAAGAGGGTAAGAAGTGGGAAGAAAGAATTTCATCTGATTTAAAGGACAAAATATTCACTGATGTATTTCCAAGGTTAGCAAAAGGTTTTATTGCAAATATAAAACAGGAAATTGACGGAAATATTTTAAAAGAGATTTATGATAATGTTTTAATTTTTCTTTATAGATTGCTATTTCTTTTCTATGCAGAGGATAGGTCTCTTCTTCCTAATTATGATAAAAATTATTATGAATATTCAATAACAAAAATAAGAGAAGAAATAAAAGAAAAAATAGATAAAAATGAAACTTTGAGCGAAAAAGCAACTTCATATTATAATAGATTAAATGATCTTTTCAAAATTATTAATTCAGGTGATAGAAGTTTAAAAATTCCTCCATATAATGGAAAACTTTTTGACAATAACTATTACCAATTTTTAGAAGAAAATTCAATTCCAGATAAGTTTCTAATCCCAGCAATTGATAAATTGAGTAGAAACTATAAAGATGAGAATAAAATATGGATAAATTATAGAGAACTTTCAGTTAGACAACTTGGAACAATTTATGAGGGTCTTCTTGAATTTAAATTAAAAATAGCAAAAGAGAATTTAAAAATAAAAAAGGAAAAAGGGTTAGAAGTTTATGAAATTGCAAAAGAAGGTGAAAAAATTGATATTAAAAAAGGCGAAGTCTATATCACAAATGATAAAAGTGAAAGAAAGGCAACTGGTTCATATTATACGCCAGACTATATTGTTCAATATATTGTAAAAAGTTGTTTAGAACCACTCATTCAACAAAAAGTAAAGGAATTTGAAAACCAAATTAAAAGAATAAAAAATTTAGATAGAAATGAAGTAGTCAAAGAGTTATTTAGATTAAACAAAAATAATAAAATAGATTTTTTAAGAAATGAAATCTTAAAGAAATATGATATTATAGACTCTATTTTAAAAATCAAAATAGTTGACCCTGCAATGGGGAGTGGACATTTTCTTGTTGGTGCAGTAGATTATTTATCTGATAGAATTCTTGAGTTGATTGACCAATATAACAATAAAGAAATTTTTGGTAATGATAAATATGTAATACCAATAGTAGAAAAAATAGAAGATATCAGAAAAAAAATAGTTGAAAAGTCAGAAAAAGAAGGTTATATAATTCAATTAAATTATCTAAATGATAAAGATATAATAAAAAGAATTATTCTAAAAAGATGTATCTATGGAGTAGATTTAAATCCTCTTGCGGTTGAACTTGCAAAAGTTTCTTTATGGCTTCATAGTTTTATGATAGGCGCTCCTCTTTCATTTTTGGACCATCATTTAAAGTGCGGAAATTCATTAATAGGAAGTGACCTTGAGGATTTTTATCAAAAAGTTCTTAATAAAGAATTGTGGCTCTTTGGCTCACCATTTGCTGGATTCTTGAGAGCAATTGATGAATTAAAGAAATTAGAAACAATAGATGACATAGATATATCTGAAATTGAAGAGAGTAATAAAATCTATGAAGATGTTATAAGAATAGTTAAGTCTTACAAAAAATTACTAAATTTATACACCTTAAGTTGCTTTATTGAAGATAATTCACCAATTGAATTTATTGATGGTAGAAAAGGCGAGCCATTAGATATTATTCTGGGTAAAATTAGTTTAAATAGTGAAGAAAAGAAGGTTTTGGAAAATTCTTTAAAGATAAGTAAAGAAAAAAGATTTTTCCATTGGAAACTTGAATTTCCAGAAGTATTTTATGAAGAGAATAAAACAAAAGAAAATCTTGGTTTTGATGTTGTTATAGGAAATCCACCATATATAAGACAGGAAAAATTAAAAGATATAAAAGATAATTTTAGAAAACTGGATTATGAGGTTTATGATGCTTCAGCAGATATATACACATATTTTTATGAAAAAGGTTTTGATATTTTAAGAGAAGGTGGGATATTGGGATTTATAACAAGTAATAAATGGATGAGAGCAAAATATGGTGAGAAATTAAGAAATCTATTTCTTAATAAAACAAATATAAAACAGATAATTGATTTTGTTGGTGTAAAAGTTTTTGAAACTTCAACGGTTGATACAAACATAACAATATTTGAAAAAAGAGCAAAAGATTTAGAAAATGAAATTTTAGTATCAAATGTAAAAGATAATTTTGAAGGAGATTTATATAATTATCTGAATAAAAATAAATTCTTTTTGAAACAGAACGATTTAAATGTAAATACCTTTACAATAGAAAATAAAGATGTTTTAGAATTAAAAAGAAAAATAGAAAAAATTGGTATTCCATTAAAAGATTGGAATGTAAAAATTTATTTTGGTATTAAAACAGGTTTCAACGAGGCATTTATTATTGACAGTAAAAAACGAGAGGAAATTCTTAACAATTGTAAAGATGAAGACGAGAGAAAAAGAACTGAAGATATTATTAAACCAGTTTTGAGGGGTAGAGATATTGGAAGGTATTACTACAAGTGGGCTGGGTTGTGGATTATTAAAATTGAGTCAGGATGGACAAATACTAATAGAGGCATAACGAATCCAGAGGAATTTTTTAAGCAAAAATATCCAACAATTTACAATCATCTAATTTCATTTGCTAAAAATAAGGGAAAAGGTAAAGGACTATTTAACAGAGATGATCAGGGTGATTACTGGTGGGAATTAAGGGAGTGTTCCTACTATCCTGAATTTGAAAAAGAAAAGATCATCTGGCAGGAAATTGTTAGAGAACCAAGTTTTGCATTTGAGATCAATAATTATTATTGTGAAGCAACAACATTTATAATGACTGGTGAATATCTTAAATATTTATTAGGCATTTTAAATTCAAAACCAGCATCATTTTTCTTCAAAAAATTTTATTCTGGAGGATGGTTAGGTGAAGGATTTAGATATAAAAAAGTATTTCTTGAACAACTTCCTATTCCAAAACCATCAGAAGAAAATGAAAAAGAAATTATTAAACTTGTTGATAAAATGATTGATTTAAATTATAAAAAACAAATTTTAGAACTTTTCATTGAAGATAAAATAAAATCTGGTACTAAAAAGATGTTAGAAGTGCTAAAACAACTCCAAACTCATCCATCTTGGATTGATAGTTCATCTCGTAAATATGAAAAAGAAATAGCAAAAAATTTAATAACTTCATATGAAAACCAAATTAAAGAAACAGATAAATTAATTGATTCAATTATCTATACTCTCTACAATTTAACAACAGATGAAATAAGACTTATCGATTCTTAGTAAAAAATAAATATCAAAATTTTTTCATTTACAAAGTTATAAAATATTTTTTAATGTGGTATTAATCTTTTATTCATCTTTTTACTAAATTGTTGAAAATAAGTGAAAAATCCTATACAATTTTGTTAAGGATGGTGCATATATGAAAAGTTTAGATGTTTTAAAGCTTCTTCAAAAGTTTAATAAAAAGATATATACATTTTCAGATTTGAAAAAATTACTGCATATAGAAGAGGATGATCATTTATATATTAAAGTCTCAAGATTAATAGATGATAGAGTATTAAGAAGAATCAAAAAAGGAGTTTATTATTTAGAGGGAAATGAACCAGATGAATTTGAAATTGCCAATATTTTGTATGAACCATCATATATCTCCTTAGAAACTGCTCTTAATTATTTTGGAATTTTGATTCAAACGCCGTATATCATATTTTCAATAACAACAAAAAGAGGAAAAAAAATAATCTTTAATGATAGAGAGTACCAATATTTTCAAATTGACAAAAAATATTTTAAAGGATGCATAAAAGAAAAGGGTTTTCTTATTGCAAATCCAGAAAAGGCATTAGTTGATACATTATATTTTATGGCACTAAATAAAACAAAAATAGATATTGATGAGTTAAACTTAGAAATTATTAATAAAAAAATATTAAGATCATATATAAAAGAGATAAATAATAAAACTTTTCAAAAATTTATAAAGGAGTTATCTTTATGATTTCAAAACAAGAGATTAGAGATTTAAGTAAAAGGTTTGATATTGATGAGTTAACAATCTTAAGAGAGTATTTTGAGGTTCTATTTCTCTCTTTACTTTACTCATTTAAGGAAAGTTCAAAAATTTTCTTTAAGGGAGGAACATCCATAAGGCTCCTTTTAAATTCTTTTAGATTTTCTGAAGATTTAGATTTCACATCACTTTTAAAAAATAGTGAACTAATAAATCTTATAGAGAAATCATTCAATAAAATGGAAAAAATAATTTCAAATATAAAACTAAAAGATATAGAAAAGAAAAGAGATTCTTTGATAACATATCTAAACTATTTTAGTTTAGAACAAAAATATCCATTAAATATTCATATGGAATTTAGTATTAGAGAGGAACCAATTATAATGAAAGAATCAATTCTTGAAACTATTTATCCAATAACTCCATATCCAGTTATTGTTCATCTTGAATGGGAAGAAATTCTTGCAGAGAAAATAAGAGCTTTGATGAAAAGAGCAAAGGGAAGAGATCTTTTTGATATATGGTATTTAATTACAAAAGGTGTGAAAATAAACATGAATATGGTAAATAAAAAAATGGAATACTATAATGAAAGGGTCTCTATAGAAGATATAGCAAATAAAATAAAAAACTTTGACGAGAAAAACCTATATTTAGATCTTGCAAAATTTCTACCAAGAGGTCATAGAAAAATAATAAAAGATTTAAAAAATTTAATTTTAGAGAAAATAGAAATGAAGTAAAACAATGAATTCCTGCAATATTAAGAAAAAATAAGTGAGGAAGAATTAATTATTCCGACATTTAAGAATTAATTTAATTAAATAGAACAATAAACCTATTAAAAATGATATTGAACAAAATAAATATATCGTTTCTGTAGTAAAAAGTTTATACAAAGGATTAATTTTAAGTGGATAGAAGGGTTTTATATCCTCATATAGGAATGAATCTAAAACTATGTGAAATGATACACCAAAAAGTGAAGTTCCTAAAATTTTTGAAAAAGATGAATTTTGGTAAATTTTTAAATATCTTGTTAAATTTTTAATCCTATTTTTCAGTAAATATATAAAAATTGATGTAAAAACTCCTAAAATTGAACCACCCAAGAAAGTGTGAAAAAATCCATGAAGTGGATATTTTAAATTTAAAATGATAACTAAAAATGGCTCAATATCAATTATTACACTTGAGATTAAAAAGGTAAAAAAATCAAAAATTTTAAATAATAATAAACCCAGGAAAGAAGATGGTCCTAAATGAAAAGGAGTTAATGGCATATTTGATTAAAAAAGGGAGGCCCCTTTAGGAAATTAATAAAAGGGCCTCCGCTATTCTTCATATAAATTAAATATCTCAATACTCTTTTATCTTTTTAAGTCTTTTATCTTTTTCTAAAACAAATCTTTTTATTCCTTCGAGAATGTATTCTTTAGTGAGATGGGCTTCTTCAAGAACATCCTCAACTGTACCTCCTGTCCTCCATCTATTATCCCAATCAGAGGACATCGAATACTCTTCATTAACTTTTGAATAGAGCCAATCGCTCATATTTTTCAAGCATTCATTTGTAATAACCATAGAATTTATCCAGTCTTCTTTTGGTAAAACCTTATTTTTATATTCCTCACTTTCCAACATGAAAAGTTCATAAGATGTAGCAACAATAATTTTTACATTTAAGTTTTCTTCCTTAAGTTTTGGAATTATTTTTATAATTTCATTAACTGGACTTGTTCCTTGGACAATTACTGTTCCCATTTTTTCAATACCCTTTTCATAATCTTTTAATATATATGCACCATGTGCTGCTTCAAAGTGACTTGCAAGGCCAAGTGCTTCTCTATCTGGAATCTCAATTGGTGGTCTTGTTAGATTAAGAATAATTATTGGCACATCTTCTTTAAGTGCCCTACCAAGAAGTACTGGAACTTCATTATATTCCCATGGGTATAAATTAATCACCTGTCCTTTTGGAAAAAGTTTTGTTACTCCTGTTGAAAAAATTCCAAAATGGGTTCTTGAATCATCTGCTGTTTCTGGTCCTGAGTGTCCTGCAACCCAGATAACTTTTCCTACTTTTATTGGACAGTCCTGAGCAAGTTGTGAAAATAATCTCATCATTCCGTATTTAAGATATGCAAAAGAACCATAAGTTGAACATGCAGTATAAAAACCAACAAAATCTTTGTAAGGATCCTTTGCAATATTTACGGTCTCTACTCCAACGCAGATTCCAGAATTTACAAATTCAGTTATTTCCTGGGGAAGCAAAACTCCATCAAGATTTTTTTCTCTATGATACCATCCAAGTCCAGGGAAGTCACCAAAAGGAAGCCCAAAACCATCTATGTTTGTTGATTCAGTCAAATCAGCTGAAAGAGCAAGAAATAATGGTCTTCCATATTTTTTTGTCGTATAAGCATTTATCCAGGCTCCCCATTTTCTAAATGCTGCTCTATTAGGTTGTTTTTCATGTGGTTTTGCATAAAGTTCAACAGGATAATTTTTATAATCATAAAGCACTTCATCATGAATAGGGTTCTTTTCTCTATCAATTTTTATAGTTTTAATTTCTTCTGGAACACTTTCTGCAATACCAAGAAGTCTATCTGCCAAAAATCTCATAACTTCTTTATTATTTTTCAAAACAGAAACAACAACCTCAATATTTTTTTCAAATTGCTTCATTCTTTCTTCATAAGTTGAAGGTTGAGGTTCCATAAACCCTTCAAATTTCACACCGTATTTTTGCTGAAATGGTGCTTTTGTTTGCCAGAAAATTTCAGAATTCATTGGATGTGGTGCACCATGTGATTTATTATCATATTTAAGATAATCTCTTCCTTTCCTTGTTTTAAAATAAGCAACATTTGGTATATTTTCTTGTACCTCATTAAAAAGAGAATTAATAACTTCAAAAACATCTGGAAATTCATTTCCTTTCATTGTTCCAATAACTCTCCAGTTATGTGAACCAAACCATTCTTTTGGAGTGTTTGGTACGGTTTCAGAAAGTGGATGGTCATCTATTCCAAAATCATTCCAGTCAATTAAGAAAAATAGATTATCAAGTCCAAGTGCCCATGCTGAATTCATAGTTTCATGAGCACCTCCTGGTGTTAAACCAGCATCTCCTTCATAAACAATAACCTTCACATCCTTAAGACCCATTCTTTTTAAAGCAAATGCTTCACCAACAGTTGCAGTTATCCCGTGACCAGAAGGGCCTGTGTTGAATTTTAAGATTAAAGTTTTTCCACCCATTTCAGCATGTCCAGGAAGACCTCCTCTTCTTCTAAAAGTCAATAGATCTTTTGGATATAAAGTTGAATTTGAATTCTTTGGAAGATATCTCTCATCCTTAGTTTCTTCGTATCTTAATCTCATAGCTTCATTAAAAACTGCAAGTGTTGCATAAACAAGAGGGATTGTATGTCCTGCTGCAAGAACTATTCTATCATTGAATGGTTTTGCTGGATCTCTAATATCAAATCTAACATATCCAGATAAAAGAGAAGATAATAGCATATGAACTTTTGATCTTGAACCTCCTGGGTGACCACTCTGTCTGTAATTAAGCATAAGGTCAATAAATTGGTCAACGAGATCTTTAATAACTTCAAACTTTTCAACATCATTAAGACTCAATTTTTCCATTATAAACTCCTTTGAAAAAATTATTATACTTTTTTTGTTTTAAAAACTTTTGAATTAAATTATAGTTTATTTTTTTATGTTTTATTAACATTAATCTATCTGATTATATCATATTAATCGCCAAGAAATTCTCCTATTGCTTTTGCTTGCATGAATAATAAAAGGTAATCTGGGCCGCCTGCTTTTGAATCGGTTCCAGACATATTAAAACCACCAAATGGATGAACACCAACCATTGCACCAGTACATTTTCTATTTATATAAAGATTTCCACAATGTAATTCTTTTTTAGAGATATTAATTTTTTCTCTATCTTTTGTATAAATAGCACCAGTTAAACCATATTCAGTATCATTAAACAACTTAACTGCCTCTTCAAATTTTTTATATTTTAAAACAGCAACAACTGGCCCAAAAATTTCTTCTTTCCATACTCTGCTGTCTTTACTATTAAGTTCAATTATAGTTGGTTTTATGAAATAACCATCTCTATTTTCGTCTGGACAACCACCTGTGAGAATTTTTCCATCATTTTTACCAATCTCAATATAATTTAAAATCTTATTATATGATGTTTCATTTATAACTGGTCCTAAATAATTTTCGTAATATTTTGTTGGACCAATTTTTATATTTTTTGTTCTTTCTACATATTTATTTAAAAATTCATCATAAATTTTCTCATTTAAAAGTAATCTTGAAAGAGCAGAACATTTTTGCCCCTGAAATCCAAAAGCAGATGCAATACATCCTGTAACTGCACTATCAATATTTGCATCATCCTCAACGATTATTGCATTCTTACCGCCCATTTCAGCAACAACTCTTTTTATCCATATCTGTCCTTCATAATGTTTTCCTGCTTCCTCACTAATTTTCAAACCAACTTCTTTTGAACCTGTGAATGAAATAAATCTTGTTTTGGGATGTCTTACAAGATAATCTCCAACTTTTGGTCCAGGACCTGTAACGAGATTCACTACACCATCAGGAAGACCAACCTCTTCAAGAACTTCCATAAATTTTGTTGCAATCAAAGGTGCATCACTTGATGGCTTTAAAACAACTGTATTTCCTGTAACAATTGCTGATGTTGTCATTCCAACAAGAATTGCAAGAGGAAAGTTCCATGGAGGAATAACTACTCCTGCTCCAAGAGGTATATAAACCATCTCGTCTTTCTCATTATCATATGGATACATATCAAAGACTTTTCCATATTTTAATGATTCAAGTGCATAATAGTCGCAAAAATCTATTGCTTCAGCAACATCAGCATCTGCTTCAAGCCAGTTTTTTCCAGTTTCGAAAACAAGATAACTATCAAATTCTAGTCTCTTTCTTCTTATTGTATCAGCAATTTTAAAAAGATATTCTGCTCTTTTTTCTTGACTAAAATTTTTCCATGTTTTAAATGCTTCCCATGCAGTATTTAGTGCCAATTCTCCAATTTTCTCATCACCTTTTTGAAAAACGCCAATTACCTCATCTTTTTTTGACGGATTTATAGAGACAAATTTATCATTTAATTTGTATTTTTTACCACCAATGACAATATCATGCTCTTTACCAAAATCTTTTTCTACACTTTCAAGGATTTTCTCCATTTCTTCCCTTTTTTCTTCATTTTTGAAATCTGTGTAAACTTCATTTTTAAACTCTTTCATCTTTCCCTCCTAAAAATAGTTAATGATACCGAAATCAATTTTACCAAATTAACTTAAAAAATAAAAATGATATATTAACTTTAAGTAACTCCTAAAAAACTTCCAATCAAGTTATTTATATTGTTTTATCTAATCTATATATAGTAGATCTAAGTTTAATCTCTTACTATTATAAAATAAGATTTTCTTAAGGTATTTTAAAGTTATTAACTAACAATTTATGAATTTTATAATATAGTAAAAAATAAAAACTTAAAAATTCCTTTTTAAGTGAGTTTTTGATTTTCTTTTCTTAAATCTTCTAAAAAATAATTAGCCAACCCAATGATATTATAAACATTAATCTTTCCCAAAGTCCAGTATAATTTTTTATGAAAACCATAAGAATAAACAAAAATATTATATTAAGAAAAATTATAAATGCTATTAATTTTTTATTTTATTTTTTTCAATCAATAAAACAACTAAAGTTAATAAAAGGAACAAATAACCAACAAAATATGCAAAGAAATAATGGATTAAATTTTCTTCAGAACTATAAGAAATATAAGGTGATATTGGTCTATTTTGAAAAATTGAAATAAAAATTATTGAAGTTCCAATTAAAAAAATAAAATTTTATATTCAAAAAATTTTTTTAAATTAAAGACACCTTCTAATCTAAAAAATTATCCAACTATGATGAAGGTTATATTCATTATCCATGAATTGGGTATATTCTGAGATCCTAAAGTACTTACTGTATGTTTTAAAATCATATTCTCATCATAAATTAAAAGTGGAACAATGAAAATTACAAAAATTAATATAATATAACCTATTAAAATAAATCGTAAATTTTCTATTTTAAATTTTTTCATTTTAAATTCACACTTCTTAATAATATCATAAAGTAATAATAATATATTTTAGTTAATTATTTGCTTTATATCTGATCCTCTATAAATTGAATATCTTCTCAACTCAAACTTTGATGTAGATTTTATATTTATTCCTTTTATAACTGTAAATGCAAATCTAAAACCTACTTCTTTTAAAAAATTAATAGTATCAATTGAATATTCTCCATAGGGATATGCAAATGCCAAAATCTTCTCGCCAATATTTTTTTCAATTTCAGTTTTTGAAAGAGATAGATCATCAATAACTCTTTCTTTGAAACCTTCGTAATCTTCATTATCATTTTTTGTTGAAATTACTGAAACAAATTTTCCATTAATGTTTTGTGTTTTATGGGAATCATAAGTATGCGAGCCGATTTCAAAAACACCACTATCAACCATTTCTTTCAACTCATTCCAATTGACAAAATTTGTTATTCTTTCAACCCTTCCTGAAATAATAAAAAATACTGCCTTAAATCCATATTTTTTTAAAATTGGATAGGCAAATTTATAAACTCCTTCAAGTCCATCATCAAAAGTTATAAGAATACTCTTTTTTGGTAAACTCACTCCATAATCATAATAATTTATTAAATCATCAAGTGAAATCGATTTATATCCTCTTTCTTTCATATAAATAATCTGATTTTCAAAGTCTTCAACCGAAATTGTATATAAATTTCCTCCTTTATTCGAAATGTTATGATAACAGAGAGTGATTATTCCTTCTGAAAAAATAGAAACTTTTATATTTTGAAGAGAAGAGTCACCTAAAAACTTTGATTCTGGATCTTTTGCATAAATAGAATAGTTACCTGGTAAAAGAAAGATTGAATCATAAAAATTTCCTAAAGGATCAACCTTAATTTTCTTAAAGGGTGAATTGTTTATGTAAAGAGTAATTTCTTTATCTGGTTCATAAAAACCATAAACATTAATTTCATTTGAAGATGTTTCAAGACCATTTAAAGGAGAATAAATAACTGGATCTGAATTAATAACTGTAAAAACCTTTTTATCTTCAAGAGTTTCTCCTTTTAAATCAACACCTCTTAATGTTAAAAAATGACTTCCTTCTGATATAAAATGAGAAATTGTAACTTTTCCTTCCCAAGAATCTTTTTCCTCTAAATAATCAAGATTTATAATTGAACCATCATCCATAATAACACTCACTTCTTTAAAAGGTGTTGATGTGAATGTTTCAATTAAGATATCTTTACCTGCTCTTATGTTTGATGGAAAAACAAAATTTTCCCATACCGGTATTTCACTATTTAATATAATATTTACACTTTTTTCAAAATAACTTTTATTATAATTAAAATTTGCACTTATTTTATATTCTTCATCTGGTAAATTTTCTGGGAAATAAGCGTATAACCTATTTTCTTTGATTTCAAAACTTAAATTTCTTTTTATCTTTTCACCAGAAATAATTATATTTAAATTGTTGATGCCTTCAAAAGAAGTGAATTCAATTATTATTAAACTACCTTTAGTTAAATAATCACCATCCTTAGGATAGACAAAATTAAAATCAATTTTTTGCTTATTATTACACGAAAATAATTGAAGGGATAAGAAAACAAATAAAAAAATAATAAAGAATTTTCTCATCCTTTCATAACTGCAATTGGCCTTAATTTTACAACCTTTGTTGATATACCCTCCTCATTTAAAACATCGACAACATCCTGAACATCTTTATATGCATCAGGTGATTCCTCGACTATGGTTTTTCTACTTTCTGCTTTAATTTTTATTCCTTTTTTATTCAAAGCATTTATAATTCCATTTGCTTCTTCTTCCCTTAATGCCTGACTTCTACTCATAACTCTCCCTGCTCCATGACAGGTTGAACCAAAAGTTTCACTCATCGCTTTATTTGTACCAACAAGAACAAAAGAATATCTTCCCATATCCCCTGGAACGAGAACGGGTTGACCTATTGATTTATATTTTGCTGGAATTTCACTGTGATTTGGTGGAAATGCTCTTGTTGCCCCTTTTCTATGAACAACTACCTTAACTTTCTTACCATCAACCATATGTTCTTCAACTTTTGCTATGTTATGTGCAACATCATAAACTATTTCAAGACCCATCTCTCTATCAGATTTTTTAAATGCATCTTTAAAACTTTCTCTTGTCCAGTGAGTGATTAACTGTCTATTGACCCAGGCATAATTTGCTGCTCCAACCATAGCAGAAAAATATCTTTTTGCTTCAGGTGATGTAAAAGGAGCAGCAGCAAGTTGTTTATCAACTAAATTTATGCCATATTTTTTTGCTGCATTTAACATAACTTCAATATAATCAGAAGCAACCTGATGGCCTAAGCCTCTACTACCAGTATGAATTAAAACAGTAATCTGACCTTTAAAAAGGCCAAGTGCCTTTGCTATTTCTTCATTATAAACTTCTTCAACTATTTGTATTTCAAGAAAATGATTACCTGCACCAAGAGTTCCAAGTTGAGGAGCACCTCTTTCCTTTGCTCTGCTTGAAACAGCATGTGGGTCAGCCCCTTTCATGCTTCCATTCTCTTCTATCGTTTCGATATCCTCTGGTCTTCCATATCCTTTTTCAATTGCCCATCTTACTCCTTTAACCATAACATTATCAAGGTCCTCAAATTTTAATTTTAATTTTCCACTTGAACCAACTCCAGAAGGAATATTTGAAAATAATTTATTTAAAATCTCATCAACTTTATTTTCTATATCATCTTTTTTAAAATTTGTTCTCAATAATCTAACTCCACAATTTATATCATATCCGACTCCTCCTGGTGAAATTACTCCATTATCAACATCAAATGCTGCAACACCACCTATTGGAAAACCATATCCCCAATGAATATCTGGCATAGCCATTGATGCTTTGAGAATGCCTGGAAGAGTTGCTACATTTGCAACTTGAACTGGTGATTTATCCGTTAAAATTTTTGGAATCATTTTTTCTGATGCATATATTATTCCAGGTACTTTCATATTTGGAACTGCTCCTATTTCAATAATATATTTAGTATTTGATACTTTTTTTAATTGTTCTCTTCTTATATCCATATTATCCTCCTTAAAATTCTTGAATAAATCTTTTATTTATTATACAATAAATTAAAGCGCCCGTAGCTTAAATGGATAGAGCAGTAGCTTCCGGAGCTACGAATAGGGGTTCAAATCCCTTCGGGCGCACTAAAAGGGGATTATGGAAGAACTAAGTTATTTATTAGATTTTTATAAAAAAAGAGTTGAAAGAAATCCTCAACTCTTATCATCACATGCAATCTATTCAGAATATTTAATATTATCTGAAAGGATTGATGAATCAATACTTATAAGTTTAAAAAGTTTACTTATTTCTCCATGGTTTTTGAGGTCTCAAATAGATCTTGGTTTGTCATATCTTTTAAAAGGTGACTATAAATCGAGTGAATCTGAACTAAAACATGCATTAAAAATTGACCCTGAGAGTGATTATGCATATCTTTTACTTGGAATATTATATTATGTTCTTGGAATATATGACATATCTATTGAATATCTAAAAGAAGGTTTCAATTATAACCCAAAAAATTATTATATAAGAAATTTATATTATATTTTAACTAAAAATGAACTACCATCAATTTCACATTTTAAAGAGACTGAAAATAAGGTATTAAATGGATTTATAAATTCAGAAGAAATGATTAAAATAAGATTAGAAAATTCAGGAAAAAAACCTTATGAACTTTTATACGCCTTATCATTAAAAAATGAAAATAAATTAATTGAAGCAATAGAGACAATTGAAAGAATTTTAATATATAATCCATATTATCCAAATGCATTATATACTCTTGGTAAATTTTATGAAATGTTCGGAAATAGGAGAAAAAAGGATGAGTGCTGGGAAAAATGTGTGGATGTTAACCCTATGATGGATAAAATTGGAAACTTAATAAAAAATTATGAAAATATACATTTTGATTTTAATGACCTTAAAGAACTTCAAAACTTAAATGATAAAATAGTTAATAATATATTTATAAAACTTGTACGAGAAGAAGTAACCTATGAAAAAATTCCTGAAGAAAAAATAGAAGAAGTCAAAATAGAAGAAAAAGAAATTGAAAAAGTTGAAGAAAAAAAAGAAAAGACTCCTTTTAAATTGGAAGAAATAGAAGAAATACCTATTAAGACAAATGAAATTGAAGAACAAAAAGAAATTTTACCAAAATCAGAAGAGCATAAAGAAGAAGAGATTCTTTTTATAGAAGAAAAAGGTAAAATAGAATCTGAAGAAATGGCTAAAACTGAAAATGTTGAAGAGAATAGTAGTTATTATAAAAAACTTGGAGATGATTTTTTGAAAAAGGGAATGTATAAAGAAGCAATTGAAATGTTTACAAAAGCATTAAAATTATCAAAGGAGAAACCATGATTGATGATATTTTATCAGAACTTTTAAAAAATCAGGAAGTTCTGGGTTATGTTTTTGTTAAACAGGATAAGGGGGAAATTTTTTCAAAAAGCTCAACAGATCTTGATGGTGAAATTGTTGGGGGCTTAGGAAGTTCTCTTGTTGGTTTACTCTCTCAAGTATCAAACTCACTAATGATGGGGGATCTTGAACATATAACTGTTGAAATGAAAAGAGGGAGAATGATAATAAATAAAGTTGATAATGATGTATTAATTGTATTAACAACAAAAGGTGGAAATCTCGGCACAATTACTTATTGTATAAATAAAATTATAAAAAAATTAATTGAATATATTTAAATTTTGAAAGGTAAACTTTTTATAATTTCAACTCCAATTGGTAACCTCAATGATATTACATTAAGGGCAATTGAAACATTAAAAAATGTTGATTATATTGCATGTGAAGATACAAGAGTAACGATCAAATTATTAAATAAATATAAAATAAAAAGGAAATTAATATCATATCATTCAGGGAATGAAGAAAAAAGAAGAAAAGAAATAATAGAAATTTTGAAATCTGGAAAAAATGTTGGACTTGTTTCAGATGCTGGAACTCCGTGTATTTCAGATCCAGGAGAACTAATAGTAAAAGATGCTATTGAAAATAATATCGAAATAGAAGTTGTACCAGGACCATCAGCAATAATAACTTCTCTTGTAATTTCTGGTCTTAAAACTACTCCCTTTATATTTTTAGGTTTCTTTCCAAGAAAAAAAATTGAAATTGAAAATCTAATTGAAAAATACTTTTTTATTAAAGGTACTCTCATTTTTTATGAATCGCCTCATAGAATATTAGATACATTAAAAATTCTTATTAAAAATTTTCCAGAAAGAAAAGTTGTTTTGGTAAAGGAATTAACAAAAATTTACGAAAAAATTTATAGAGGTAAATTAGTCGAAATATACGAACAAATTGAAAAAAGTGAGATTAAAGGAGAGTATGTTATTCTAATTGAAAACGAAGAAAAAGAAGAATGGGAAAAAGATTTTGAAATATTAAAATCTTTAAATTTTTCAAAAGATGAGATTCTTAACTTTTTAACTAAAAAATTTAAAGGGATAAAAAATTTAGTCAAGAAGAGATTAATAAATGAATATAGAAATTAAAGATGTAAAAGAAGAAAATATTTTTGATTTAATTAATCTATGCATTCCTGTAAATAAAAAAAATGATTTTCTCTTTGTTGAAGGTTTTAATAAGAAATTAAGATGGTGTAAAAATGTTTTAAATAAATATGGATTTTTTGCCAAAATTGCGTATATTAATAATGAACCAAAGGGACTTATTCAATATTTAATCAAACCAGAAGAAAATATAGTAGAAATTAAATGCATATTTCTTCCTGAAGAAGAATTTTCAAGGAAAGGAATTGGAAAATCTCTTCTTTTTTCTTTAATGAATGATTTTAAAAAAAACCAAACAAATTTTTCAATAATGAAACACCAGGAGGGTTTATTAATTTTCCCATTGACATACCTGGTAGATATCCACAAAGTGAATTTTTTAAAAGATATGGTTTTATAGAAAAAATTCAAAATGAATATAGATATCTTTTTTATCCAATAAAAGAAAATTTTATATATTCATTAAAAGAAAATAAATATAGACCTCAAAATTGTGATAATGGTAATGCGATTATATTTTATGATCCATCATGCTCATTTTGTATCTATTTTTCTTATAAAATTATTCAAATTCTAAAAGAAATAAATTCTAAAATAGAAATTAGATTAATAAATCAATTTGAAGAAAAAAATGAAGTAGAAAAAAGAGGAAAAATTTATAATTGCATTGTTAATCAAATTCCAATAAAAACTTTCTTTCTTGATGTAGAAAATTTTAAAAAAGAGGTTCTTGATGCTTTAAAAATTGATAATATATAATTATTTCAAATCTAATTACTAAATTTTCTAATATTGAAAATAAGTATATAATTTCTTTATAAATATTTATTTTAAAAATTAATTACCTAAAGGAGTATAAATGATTGAAAAGGAAAAATTAATTGCTTATTGTGGCCTATATTGTGGCGATTGTTTTAATTATAAAGGTGAAATTGCTGACCTATCAAGAGATTTAAGAAAAAAATTAAGAGAAGAAAATTTTGAGAAAGTATCTATAGGATTATCTAAATTCTTTAAAGAATTTAAAAATTATGAAATATGTTATGAAGTCTTAGGAACTATGGTTAGATTAAGATGTAAAAGAACATGCAAAGACAAGGGAGGCTCTCCATCATGTAAAATTAGAAATTGTTGCATAAAGAAAAACATAGAAGGTTGTTGGGAGTGTGAAGAATTTGAAACATGCAGTAATTTAAATTTTCTTAAACCTATTCATGGTGAAGCAAATATAAACAACTTGAGGAAAATTAAAAAATTTGGACTTTTTAAATTTATTGAAGGAAAAAGAGAGTGGTAAATTTTAATAAATCTTTAACTTTTAAGAGGAGGTTTTGATGAAAATAGATTATAAGATAATAGACATTACTAATAAAAATTTAAATGAATTCGGTTTACTTTGTCATAAATCAAAATTTAAAGAACAGGGTTACAAAAATAAACTTAACTGGTTTATAGATAAGCAAAATGAAGGTTTAAGAATTAAACTTTTACTTGTTAATGAGGGAGAGAAAAGGGGGTTTCGTTCAAGAGGATTTATTGAATATATACCTGGTGAAAATTCATTTAGAGGCATAGAAGCTGATGGATGGATGGTTATTCATTGCTTGTGGGTTATTGGAAAAATTAAAAATGAAGGTCTTGGTTCAAAATTACTTGATGAATGTTTTAAAGATGCGAAAAATATGAATGGAGTAGTGGTTGTAACATCGAGCAAAAACTGGTTAAGAGGAAATTTCTTTATCAAAAATGGATTTGAAAAAATCGATGAATCAACTCCTTTTGAATTGTATATAAAAAAAATTAAAGAAAATACAAATTTACCAAAATTTATAAAAATCTCTAAAGAAAAAATAGCTGATAATAAAAAAGATCTTGTCATTATAAAATCTGATCAATGTCCTTATGAATATAATACAATTAATTACATTAAAAAGATCGCTGAGAGTTCAAAAATTACATATAAAATAAAAAATCTTTCAAATTCTAAAGAATTAAAAAACAATTGTTTCAGCCCCTATGGATCATTTTGTGTACTATATAAAGGAAGAATAATTTCATATTATCCATTTATTAATGAAGGAATAAAAAATAGCTTAGAAGATTAATTATATTAATTTAAAAAAGGAGTGTAAAATTATTCATGATAATAATATGATTGTAATTTGTGTTCTTGATTGTGGTGAATGTGATATTTATAAAGATACTAATAATCCTGAAATTGTTAAAAAAATTGCAAATTGGTTTAAAGAAAAAAGAAACGAAGATTTTAGGATAGAAGATATTCATTGTTTTGGCTGTAGAGGTTATAGAAAAATGCATTGGTCAGCAGATTATTGGATACTTGAATGCTGTCTTGATAAAAAGGGTTTAGCGTTTTGTTATGAATGTTATGAATTTCCTTGTGAGAAACTTATTGAATCGTCAAAACAAAATTCAGATTATGCTGAAGACTTTAATCGTCTTAAAGAAATGAGAAAATAAAACTTGAAATTATGGGGGTATAAAGATAAAATTTACTCATAAGATTTGACAAGGAGGATTTTAATGAAGAAGTTTTACATAACGACTCCAATATACTATGTGAATGATGAACCACATATAGGTCATCTTTATACAACTACAATTGCTGATATTATTGCAAGAGCAAAAAGGAAATTAAATTATGATGTCCTATTTTCAACAGGAACAGATGAAAATGCAAGTAAAGTAAAAAGAGTTTCAGATGAAAAAGGAATAGATACTAAAACTTTTGTTGATAATTTATCAGAAAGTTTTAAAAGAATTTTTTTAGATTTTAATATATCATTTGATAGATTCATAAGAACAACTGAAAAAGGCCATATAGAAGTTGTTAAATATTTTTTTACTAAATTATATGAAAATGGATTCATATATAAGGGTTTATATGAAGGATGGTATTGTATCTATGATGAAACATTCTTTAATGAAGATGAACTTCTTCCCGGAAATTTGTGCCCTGTTTGTAAAAGACCTGTAGAAAAGATTAAAGAAGAAAATTATTTTTTTAAACTCTCTTCATTTACTGAAAAACTTTTAAATCACTATCTAAACAATCCAAAATTTGTTGAACCAGAATCAAGATATAATGAAATGCTTTCTTTAATTAAAAGTGGTCTTAAGGATGTTTCAATAACAAGAAAAGGAATTGGCTGGGGAATTCCTGTACCAGGTGAAGAAAATTCAACAATATATGTGTGGTTTGATGCTCTTATAAATTATGTAACAGTTGCTGGTTTTTTGAAAGATGATGAATATTTTAAAAAATATTGGCCCGCCGATCTTCATCTTATTGGAAAAGATATAACAAGATTTCATACTTTAATCTGGCCCGCAATGCTTCTTGGAGTAAACCTTCCTCTTCCTGAAAAAATTTATGCTCATGGCTTCTGGCTTTCTGAAGGTGAAAAAATGAGTAAATCAAAAGGAAACTTTATTAAACCTGATAATATTATTGACTGGTTTTTATCTAAATCTGAACTTAATAAAGATTATGCAATAGATGTTTTTAGGTATTATATTTTAAGAGATATGACTTTTGGAGAGGATGGAAATTTTTCATATTCTTCATTTATAACAAGATATAATAGTGAACTTGCGAATGATCTTGGAAACCTTCTTAATAGAACATTAAATATGGGCCTTTCTTATTTTGATGGAAATTTAAGTGGTAAATTCGACTCTGAAATTTATTCTAAATTTGAAGAAGAATTTGATAGAATAGTGAATCTTTATAATGATTTAAAACTTTCTGAAGTGCCCGAAGCTTTAAATCAACTTGCAAATATTTTAAATAAATATCTTGATACCAAAACACCTTGGAGATTGATAAAGGAAAATAAAGAGGAATGTGATATTGTTTTATCAACTGTCTGTCATGGAATAAATACAATCATTAATCTTTTATCTCCAATACTCATATCATCTTGTAATAAATTCTTTTTTGCTCTTTCAAGAGATGAAAATGGTGGAACTTTAATAAAAGAAAAAATATTTCCTTGGAGAGGAAATTTTAATTTAAGAAAAATACCCCCAGTGTTTCCAAGGGTTGTTGAAAAAGAAAAGGAGAAAAAAATGGAAGAAGTAAATTTAGTAACACTTGAAGATTTTAAGAAACTTGATATTAGAATTGCAGAAATTCTTGAAGCAAAAAAAGTTAAGGATTCAATAAAACTCATTGAGATAAAGATAAAAATAGATGATGAGATTAGAACAATTGTTGCAGGTATAGGTGAACATTATAATGAAGATGAACTTATAGGTAAGAAAATAGTTGTATTAAGAAATCTTGAACCAAAAAAACTAAAAGGTATATTAAGTCAAGGGATGCTTCTTGCAGCACATAAAGATGAAAAATTGGTTTTACTTACAGTAGATAAAGATATAGATTCTGGAGCCAAAATTTCATAAAAAAGGGATATATCATGCATATACATTTAGAAGATAAAAGAGAGAAAAATTTAGTGTTAGTTATCCTGATGAATCTTTTTATTTTTATTTCAGAACTTCTTGGAGGAATATTTTCAAGAAGTTTATCACTTCTTTCAGATTCATTTCATAACCTCTCAGATACTCTTTCTATTGTTATAAGTTTAATCGCAATTAAATTTTCAAAAAGGGATAACTCTTATAAATTCACTTTTGGGGGAAAAAGGGCAGAAATTATTGCATCTTTCTTCAACTCAATATTTCTTTTTATTGTTTCCTTTATTTTGATAAGAGAATCAATTATAAGGTTAATGAATCCAGAAATTGTCAAAACTTCCTTAATGCTTATTATTGCTATCATTGGCTTATTATTAAATGGTGTTTCAGTTCTTCTTCTAAAAGATTTTTCAAAAGAAAGTATGAATATTAAATCATCATATCTTCATTTACTTATGGATACTTTATCATCAGTTGCTGTTGTCTTTGGTGGAATATTAATGATGATTTTTAAAATATACTGGATTGATCCCATATTAACACTCTTAATAACTTTATATATTTTAAAAGAGGGATTAGAAATTTTTATAAATTCAATAAAAATACTTATGGAGGGAACACCTAAGGATATTGATATTGATAAATTAAAAAATGATGTTGAAAAAATTGAAGGGATTTCAGATTTACACCATGTTCATATATGGCAGATTGATGATAAAAATTATCTTTTTGAAGGACATATTAAACTTAAAAATGATGTTTCGATAAGTGAGGCTGATAATATAAGAAAATCAGTTGAAAATCTTCTTAATGATGAATTTAAAATATCTCATTCTACAATTCAAATTGAGTATAATGGCTGCTGTGAAAAAGATTTAATTAAAAAACATTATAAAAATTAATTTTCCTCCATTGCCTCTCTAAAGAGGTTTGGTATTTCATCTCCAATTCCAATCAATCTAACAAGTTCAATAGTTGTTTTTCTATTTTTCAAATAATCTCTTACTGTTTTATAAATTATTTCTGTACCTTTCTTTTTAGGAAAACCAAATATTCCACAACTAACTGCTGGAATTGAAATTGACCTTAATAGATTTTCTGTTGCAACTTGAAGACAAGATTCAATTGCCCTTTTTAACTTATTTTCTTCATCGCCTTCTCCCCATACAGGACCCGCAGTATGAATTACATATTTACATGGTAAATTTCCTGCTGTTGTAATAACTGCATCGCCTGTTTTTAAGGGTCCTCTTTTTTCTATTATTTTATTACTCTCAATCTGAATAATATCTCCACCTTTTCTTACAATTGCTCCAGCAACTCCACCTCCATGAGAGAGATGTCTATTTGCTGCATTAACTATTGCATCAGTTTTTTCTTCAGTTATATCTCCCCTTACAATTTCTATTTTTTTTCCGTTCAAATCTTCGTCTTTAAGAACTACCATAAAAAATCCTCCTCATAAAAGAGCAATTTCTTTTATAGGTTTATATATTGGTCCTTGAGGTGTTAATTTTGATTCAAAAAAAGTAAGTTTATTAAGGAATGATACTTTAAAATCTGTTTTATCTTCAATTAATATTTTTATATCCTTTTCATCAAATTTATCTTTTACTCTCCCAATAGTAAGGTGTGCCTTAAATTCTTCTTTTTTTAATTTGATTATTTTTGCAAATGGTTCAAAAAGTTCATCATATATTTCTTTAATCTCTTTTTCTCCTTCTTTAAGTTTGTAAAAAATTACTCTTGGATTTTTTTCATCAGGAAAAAAAGAGATATCATCTAAAAGAATTTTTACTTTTTTAAATTTTTTATTTTTACTATCAATAATTTTTATAATATCATTTGAATTTTTTTCATCTATTTCACCAAAAAAGAATATTGTGAAATGAAGATTTTCTCTTTCAACCCATTTAACTCTTGAAGTAATAATTTTTCTAAAATAATCTATTTTTTTACTTATCAAATCTTTTAGACTCTCTTCAATAGGCAAAGCAAGAAAAGTTCTCATATTATGAATATTATAACATATTTCAAATTCTTAAATTATGATATAATTTAATCTAATGAATTTTTTAGGAGGATAAAGAATGAGAAAAAAACTTAACGATTTCATACTAAAAGTATACGAACTTCACCCAAATTTTTTATTTATTGTTAATTTTATGTTTTTTATTTTAATTATCGCTTTTATATCTCCTTCGCTCACATCAGATCCTGATTACATTTTAAGATTAAATTTAAGAAGTTTAAGGGAATTATATATAAATAGTTTTGGTTTTATTAAATCATCTTTTATTTATTTAATTTTTTCATTAATTTTTGGTTCACTATTTTATCTTGGAAATATTTTCCTATCTTGGATTGGTATCCCTCTTTTTTATGTTATATATTTTTTCCTTGAACTTACCGAAAATTTTACTCTTGTTTTCACAAAAATTGGAACCCAATCTTTTTTAAATCTACCTCTTAGTGAACATAAAGGATTTTCTGTTTTTCTTTCGCAGATACCACATACACTATTTTTATCCTTTGGTTATTTTATCTCACTTGTTGCTGGATTAATTATTCTTCTTTCTTTTTCAACTTTTATTTATAGAATTTTTAAAAATAGATTTCCAAAAGTTAAACCAATGACAGCAAAAATTATTGTTTTTATAGTTATAATTCTTATTCCTCATTTACTTGTTTTGTATTTTATTTCAAGACCTCTATTAAATGATATTAAATTACTTTCTTTAAGAGGACCTGTTTATTTACTTCTTCTTGTTTATTTCTTTTCAATTGGAAATCACTTCTTCTCTTTGGTCAGTGGTGAAATCAAAAAATACAAAGATTTAAAACCAAGAGATTATCTTGTAGAAAATCTTAAAAATGCAATTTATCTTGTACCATTTGGTTTAATTCTTGTGATTATTGGTATCATACTTGAAAATACACTCTCAGTAAGAGTTCTTATGCCTTTGTTTAACAAAATTAATGTTCAGGGATTAACTTTAAATATTCTAAATATAATAACTGCAATTTTATATGCTGCATCGGTAATTGTTCCATTCTGGTTTGTATTCTTCAAATCTAAAAAATGGGCAAAAGCAATTTTATCTACTAAAAAGGAGATTAAAAAGAAGAAAAAATGAACAAAAAGAAAAAAGAAGGAAATAATAAAACAATTATATGGTTAGCAATTATTGCAATAATCATCATAATAATGCTTTTTTTCTTTTTCTATTGTAATAGAAAGGTAGATAATAATACTAATGTTACAACGATAAGCCAAGAAAATAGAAAGGAAGCACCTGATTTTACTTTATCAACACTTGATGGAGGAGTTATTCAATTATCTAATTTTAGAGGAAAAGTTGTTCTAATAGATTTTTGGGCTGAATGGTGTGGTCCATGTAAAACAGCAACTCCTTCAATTATTTCGTTATATAACAAGTTCAAAGACAAAGATTTAAGGGTTTTTGGCATTAATCTTGATGATAAAAGTGATCTTGATAAGGTAGTTAAATATGTAAAAGATAAAAAAATTGAATACCCAATTCTTATTGAAGGATTTCCTGCTGCTTCAAAATATGGTGTTTCAGGAATTCCAAGGTTTGTTTTAATTGATAAAAATGGGAAAATTGCATTTGAATTAATCGGAGCAGTGGAAAATCTTGAAAATATTTTAACAGTTAATATTGAAAGTTTACTTAAAGAATAGGAGGAAAAGATGATTTTAAAAGAAATATTAGAAAGATATAGTGTAAGAAAGTATAAAAAAGAAGATATTCCAGAAGAGTTAGTTAAAGAAGTTATTGAAGCAGCTCGACTTGCACCATCTGCTAACAACAAACAACCATGGAAGTTTATTGTTGTGAGGGATTTTGAAAAAAGAAAAAAAATTGGAGAACCAACAACTTGGGCAAAATTTATTTTAGATGCTCCTGTGTTAATTGTTGGATGTGTAACTCAAAAAAGTTTTAAAATGGGTGGCTGGTATGACAGTGCAATTCTTGATATTGGAATTGCCATGGAACATATTGCACTTCAAGCAACACATCTTGGTCTCGGAACATGTTGGATTGGTGATTTTGACGAAAAACTCGTTAAAAAAGTGCTTGAAATACCAGAAGAAATAAGAGTTGCTTCTCTTATGACTCTTGGATATCCATTGGATAATAAAGTTCCTGAAAAGAAAAGAAAAGAACTTTCTGAAATTTTATCATTCGAAAAATATTAATATTTTCTTTAAACTTTCTATGATGATAAAATTAATTTATGGGAAAATTTATTGTTGCTGTATGCGGAAATATAGGAGTTGGAAAATCTACCCTTGCAAAACTTCTTTCTAAAAGATGGGGTTACTCTATAATATCTGAACCACAGGATATAAATCCATTCTTAAAAAATTTTTATGCTGATCAAAAAAGATGGGCTCTTCACTCACAACTTTTTTTTCTAATTCACAGACTGAAAATTTTTGAAGAGATTGAAAAATCTGAAGACTCTTTTATAGTTGATAGAACGATATATGAAGATGCAGAAATTTTTGCTAAACATCTATTAAGTAAAGAAGAATATAAACTTTATCAGGAAGTATACAGTTTGATATACAAAAACTTTCCGACACCCAATCTACTTATATATCTTTATGCTCCAACTGAAACTCTTTTAAAAAGAATTCATGAAAGAGGAAGAGATTATGAAAAAACTATTAAAAAATCATATTTAAATAAGTTAAATGATGCTTATGAGAACTGGATAAATGGTTATAATTTATCTCCTGTTTATAAACTTGATACAACTCAATTTGATATTCACAATCTTTTTTCAGATCTGACACATTTTATTGATGAGATAGAAAAGTTTTTCTGGGAGGCAAAGAAAAGTGCTAAAAGATAATGAATTATATAGATTGAAAGAATATGAAATGGAAGCATTTTTATCGGTTTTACCTCCATATGTAAAAAATGAATTAAGAAAATTAAATAGATGGGACTTTCTAATTGAAGTTGTTCTTGATCTTGGAAGAAAACCAGAAGCAAGATTTGTTGATTCACTGGATTATCTATCAAATGATTTGATAACAAGAGAAGATATAGAGTATGTAAGAAGTAGAATTGGTGAATTTGATAGAGATAATAGAGCAGGAATAGAAAGAACTCTTCATAGAATTTCTTGTATTAAAAATAGAATGGGTAGTATAGTAGGGTTAACATTAAGAGTTGGAAGAGCAGTTTATGGAACAATTGATATTGTAAGAGACCTTTTTGAAACTGGAAAAAGTATTCTTCTTCTTGGAAGACCAGGTGTTGGAAAAACAACTTTACTTAGAGAAGCATCAAGAGTTTTAAGTGAAGAGTTAAATAAAAGGGTTGTTGTAGTTGACACTTCAAATGAAATTGGAGGAGATGGTGATATTCCACACCCTGCAATAGGTTCATCAAGAAGAATGCAGGTTCCATATGGAAGAACTCAAGCAGATGTTATGATAGAAGCAGTTGAAAATCATAACCCTGAATGCATAATAATTGATGAAATAGGAAGAAAAGATGAAGCAGAGGCATGTAGAACTATTGCAGAAAGAGGTGTACAACTCATTGCTACTGCGCATGGAAATACACTTGATAACTTATTAATTAATCCAGTTCTTTCAGAACTTCTTGGTGGAATAACAACAGTAATTTTAGGAGATGAAGAGGCACAGAGAAGAGGAACTCAAAAAACTGTTCTTGAAAGGTCTTCACCACCATCTTTTGATATTCTAATTGAAATAAGAGATAGAGACACTCTCGCTGTTTATTATGATGTTAGTGAGGTTGTTGATAAATATTTAAGAGGCTATCCATTAAATCCTGAGATAAGAAAAAGGAAAGAGGGTGGAGAAGTTGAAATAAAAAAAGAAAGTGAAGTTGAAAAGCTTCCAAAATATACACCCTTAAAAATATTTACATACGGAGTTTCAAGAGATTATCTTGAGCAGGGTTTAAGATCTGTTGGTCTTGACTGGCAATTTGTTGAGGTGGTGGAAGATTCTGAGGTTTTAATTATGACAAAAAGTCAGGAAAAGAAAAGTGGAAGGTTGTTAAGCGAAGCAAAAAAAAGAGGAATTGAAGTTTTTAAAATAAAATCAAATACAAAATCAAATATAAGAAAACTTTCTTTAGAGTTAAGAAATGCATTTTTAGATAAAAAAAGAGATTATTTAAAAGAGATTGAACAGGGTGTCAGGGAGGTTTTATCAACAGGAAAACCATATCCTCTTTATCCTGCACCAAGTCATATAAGAAAAATACAACATAAGATAATAAGAGAATCTGGCTTGAGGTCTGAAAGCCAAGGAGAGGAGCCATTTAGATGCGTAATAATATTTCCAAAATAGGTGGTTTTTTTATAACATTTGAAGGTATTGATGGATGTGGAAAGTCAACACAGGCAAAACTTCTTCAGGAAAATTTAAAAAATCTTGGTTATGACGCGCACTGGACAAAAGAACCAGGTGGGACTGAAATAGGAAGTATGGTAAGAGAAATACTATTAAAATATAATCAGGAGATTGATGTACTTACAGAATTTTTACTTTTTGCATCAGATAGAAGTGCCCATGTGAAGGAGTTGATAAAAGAATTAGCCAAAGGGAAAATCGTAATATCAGAAAGATTTAAAGATTCTTCGATTGCCTATCAGGGATATGGTGGAGGTCTTTCAATAAATTTCATTGAAAGAATTCATAGAGAGATAACAATTATTGAACCAGATCTTACAATTTTACTTGATGTTTCACCAGTTGTTTCGTTAAAAAGAGTAAGAGACCCTGATAGAATTGAGAAAAAGGGCATTGATTATCTTGAAAGAGTTAGAAACGGATATTTAATACTTTCTAAACTTTATAAAAATAGATATGTGATATTTGATGGAGACAAAGAAAAAATAGAACTAAGTCAGGAAATATTAAAGGCAGTAGAGAGTAGAATTAAAGGTTATTTCTTTTAAAATTAAACCTTTTTAATAAGAATCATCTATTTCATTTTTTCTAAGTATAACTATTGGTGTTTGGAAGTCTTCATTACCCTGCGGATTATCAGATAGTGCTTTTTCAACTTCTTTTCTATCTACCCCTTCTGTTGAATCGACAACCCAAGCAATTCCAAGGTCATTAGCATCAACTATACAAACTTCACAATTCGTTATCTCTTTTATTTTATTTAAAAAATTTTTAGAATCATGAACACCAGAGATAACATAATAATCATAGGGTGGCATTGATGCTGGCATATCATCAATCTGAGTTACAACTTTTCCTGAAATTATGTAAAATAGACCTTTTATTCCAAAAATTTTCCCTATGAATCCAATTATTGATGCAAATAAAATTCTTAGAACACCTGCTTCTTCTATTGCTATCTGCATTGCATAAGGATTTGAAAGTGGAGCAGTTGTTGCAAAAGGATTGTTTTTATTTCTTGAGACATATTTTGATAAAAAGTTAGCAAAGGGTGAGATATTTATGGTTTCAACTGAAAATACTCTTCCATCAGCAATAGCAGCAACTGCAGAAACTATATTTATAATATCCCCATCTTTTCTTATATTTTCGGTTCTTTTGTTAACAACATCAAAAAAATCTGTTCTCTCAGTTATAAGTTCAGTAAAAACAGGAATTCTTATATAATTTCCTCTTTTTTCAATTTTTTCTTCTTCACCAAGATCAATTCCAAATTTTCTTACTCCTTTTTTAATTATATTACCCCTTCTTCTTTCAATTCCCTCTTTCCATATTTTAATTGCTTCTTCTTTTTCATTAAGGTTATATAAAACTTCTCCAAAATATAAAAAATCCTTTTCATAAAAGTTAGATGGTTTTAAGTCATAAAATTTTTTATAGAACTCTTTTGCTTTTTGGTATTCTTTCTTTTCAAAAAATATTCTTGAGAGTCTTTTATAAAAGTATCTTGCTGGAGATTTGACATCAGATGAAAAAATTACATCTTTTCTATTCAATAACTCTTCATACTCTTTTAGAGCATTATCTAAATCTTTTTTTTCATAGTAATAAAGATCACCAAGAACAAGATTATACCAATATACTTCTTTATTATTCTCTTTAGCTTTCTTTATGACTTCTATTGATTTATCAACTTCACCTTTTTTTAAATAAAGTTGCGATAAGGCTCTATATATACCTCTACCTTTTTTATATTTTTCAATTCCTTCTTTTAAAATATCTTCTCCTGAAGAGAGGTTTCTATTTTTTATAAGTAAATTTCCATATATTTCATATACTTTTGGAGTGAAAAATTTATGATCTATTTTTCTTAAAAAATTTAAAACAAGACTTTCTTTTCTTCTCAAAAGAGAAAATGTGTAACCCTGAATAATTAAAGATAATAATTTTTTCACATATAAATTATATCAATTAATATTAAATAACTCCCTTTAAATCCATTTCAACAAAACAAATTCCAGTTGTTCCTGGTCCTGGATGAGCACCAATTGTTGTTCCCATAATTCTTGTTATTATTTCACCCTTGAAACCTGTTATATCTCTAAAATATTCAAGTAAAAATAATTGATCATCTGGACAATCAGCATGAGGAGATGCAACAAAAACATTATTAATATCTTTTATTTTTTCTTTAGAAAGATCTGCTATTCTTGTTAATGATTTTTTTCTTCCCCTCACCTTTTCAATTGGATTAACCTCTCCATCAACAACAGACATAATTGGTTTCATATTCATAATATTTCCTAAAAATGCTGAACCTCTTCCTAATCTTCCTCCAAGATAGAAAAAATAAAGATCTTCAACTGTGAAGAAAACCTGTGTATTTTTTCTGATTTTAAGAAGCATGTTAACAATTTCATCAAATGAAAGAGCACCTTTTTTTATCATTTTTGCTGCAAGTATCTGTTGTAAACCTTCACCTAATGTTGCAGATTCAGTATCAATTATTTCGATTCGAGTTTCAGGATGTTTTATCTTCATCTCATCTCTTGCAAGTTGTGCTGATTGATTACTGCCACTAAATTTTGACGAAAGCGTCATAATTAAGATTTTGTTATAACCTTCATTTACGAGTTGTTCTAAAACTATATAATAATCCTCCATATTTGGCTGTGATGTTTTTGGATGCTTTTTCTTCTCCCTCATTATTTTATAAAAATCTTCTGGTTTTAATGTAATATGCTCTTTATAAACTATATTTTCTTCACCTTCAAAATATAAATAAAAAGGAACTTCTTTTATATCAAATTCTTTAACCAACTCTCTCGGAATATCTCCTGCTGTATCAACAACAAGCCCTATCTTTTCCATAAAAACCTCCTAAAAATATTTTAATAAAAAGAGTATTAATTTACAAATTTGTTACATTTCATTATATAATTTTTATATGACAAAATCAAAAGTGTATCTAAAAAAAGGAGATTATGATAGTTCGGTTATTTTTGTTGAGGAAACATTAAATATTTTTAAAGAAAATCCTTTTATTCCAGGTGAAAGAGTTTTGCTCTATTTTGATGGAAATTATGATAGAAAAAGAGATGTATCAACATATCCAGATGAAAGATTTTTAAAAAGTATAATAGAAAATTTACTTAACTTAAATGTTCACTTAAGAATTGGGGTTTCTGTTTTTGAATATTTAAATGAAAATTTAAAGAATTTGATAAATAGTTATCCTGTTGAAATTGTTTCTTTTATGAATGAGGGTTTTGTAAAATTTCCTCATAAAAAAATTAAAGTAGGACCAGAAAGAAGAGGTACAGAACACATTCAAAGAAGAATTCTTAGTAAAATTTATCTTCCACAATCCTTTAACTGGGCAAACTCTATTGTTGCTGTCTCAAAAATTAAACTTCATCCATTTCTTAAATTTGGAGGTGTAGTAACTGGAATACTCTCATTAACTCCATCATATACTAAAATTGAAACTTTTTTTTATGGTAATTCTCTTTCTATCTTTGGCGAAGCACTTTCAGAATTAATATCAATATTAAATGAAAAATTTAAACTTGCTTTTCTTGACGGAGTTGAAGTTTTTGAAAAGGATGAAATAAGAGGAAATAAAAAAGAACTGAATTCATTAATAGCATCAAAAGATCTTTTATCATTGGATTCTGTTGGGTCGGTTCTTGTTGGTCTAAAACCATCAGAAAATCAGATTTTTAATTCAATTTCAATTAGAGGGCTTGGAATAAATAAGTTAAATGAAATAGATATAGTTGGAGATAATTTTGTAAATCTGATTAAAAAAATAGAACTTCCAACAAAAAGAAAAAAATCGATTTTTAATAAAACTAATTTTTATATAGATAGAAATTTATGCACTGATTGTGAAATATGCCTTGAAGTTTGTCCTGTCTCTGCAATTGATTTAAAAACCCATACCATTAACAATAAAAAATCAATTACCTGTTTTGAGTGTTACCTTCGTTGTCCTGAAGGTGCAATAAAAATAAAAGAATAATAACAAATAAAAGAAATTAGTTATTATTAATAGTAAAATTTTTAAAATTTTTCTTATAAATCTTCTTTTTCTTCTTTTTTTCTTTTACTTGAATCGAACCAGAAAGAATCCGTAAACTCATCTTTCATATGAGACCAATCTTTAAAGTGTCTTCTTCTGAATGGAATTCTTATTAAAAGATACAAACCAAAAATAATTAATATGGATGGCCATATAATATTCCAGACATCTCCTGTTATTATTCCTAAATTTTTTAAAAGGAACACAACACCCAAAAGAATTAATAATAATCCAAACATAATGTTCACCTCCTTTTTATTTAACATTTATTAATTTTTCTTATGAATATAGTATATAATAAAAAACAACATAAGAAAAAAATTTTTCTTTAAACTTATTTATATCTTATTGACAATTTTTATTTATAATTTAATGTAAAAGCGGTTTATCTTATTAAAACTTATATATACAACAACCTTAACAAATTGCATATTATTTTATACCTATTTGTACTTCTCTAGTTTACAAAAATAGACAGCCTACTTTTGTAAACTAAACAAAGGTTGAGAAGTTAGGGAGTTTGGGGTAAAATTATAGAAGAATCTTATGAAAGAAGAAGAGTTTAAACTTATTTCAGATTATAAGCCAAAGGGTGACCAGCCTCAAGCCATTGATAAACTCGTAGAAGGAATAAAGAAAGGATACAGATTTCAAACGCTTCTTGGAGTAACTGGCTCTGGAAAAACTTATACAATGGCTAATGTCATCGAAAGAGTTAATAAACCAACTCTTGTATTATGTCACAATAAAACTCTTGCTGCTCAACTATATTCAGAATTCAGAGACCTTTTTCCTGAAAATAGAGTTGAGTATTTTGTAAGTTATTATGACTATTATCAACCAGAAGCATATGTTCCACAATCAGACCTTTATATTGAAAAAGATGCTGATATAAACGAAGATATAGTTAAATTAAGACATAAAACCTTAAGAAGTTTAATGGAAAGAAAAGATACAATTGTTGTTTCATCTGTTTCCTGTATATATGGCTGGGATGACCCGACTGAATACTTAAAAGGGCTTATAAAAATAAAAGTTGGAGACGAGATAAATAGAAAAGATTTAATAAAAGAACTTATAATGCTCCAATATGAAAGAAACGAGATAGATTTTTCAAGAGGAAAAATTAGAGTGAGGGGAGATATTGTTGATGTTTATCCTGTTGATATGGATTATGCAGTTAGAGTTGAGTTTTTTGGTGATATAGTTGATAAAATTTCATTAATAGATCCACTTCTTACAACAAAAATTGATGAACTTGAAAGTTTTATATTTTTCCCAGCAAAACAATTTTTAACAACAGATGAAAGAATTTTTAAGGCAGTTGAAAGTATAAAAAAAGAGTTAAAAGAAAGAGTTGACTATTTTATGTCTCAAAAGAAATATCTTGAGGCAGAAAGATTAACTCAAAGAACAAATTTTGATATTGAGATGTTAATTGAAACTGGGTATGTTAAAGGTATTGAAAACTATACAAGACACCTTTCAGGAAGAAAAGAAGGAGAACCACCATATACAATTATTGATTATTTTCCATCTGATTTTTTAGTTTTTATTGATGAATCTCATATAACTGTCCCACAGTTAAGAGGAATGTATAATGGTGACAGGTCAAGAAAAGAATCACTTGTTGATTATGGATTCAGATTACCATCTTGTCTTGATAACAGACCTCTTAGATTTGATGAATTTTTACAAAAAATAAATCAGGTGATTTTTGTTTCTGCAACTCCATCTGATTATGAAATATCAATTTCTGATCAGGTTGTAGAACAGTTGATAAGACCAACTGGACTTGTAGACCCTGAAGTTGAAGTAAGAAGTAGCAAAGGGCAGATAGATGACTTAATAAATGAAATAAATATTAGAGTTGAAAAAGGTGAAAGAATACTTGTAACAACTCTAACAAAAAGAATAGCAGAGGATTTAACAACCTACCTTTATGAAAAAGGAATAAAGGTAAGATATCTTCATTCGGATATTGAAACTCTTAAAAGAGCTGAAATAATTAGAGATTTAAGAAAAGGAGAATTTGATTGTCTTGTTGGAATTAACCTGTTAAGAGAGGGACTAGACCTTCCTGAAGTTACCCTTGTTGCAATTCTTGATGCAGACAAAGAAGGATTTTTAAGATCTCACACATCCTTAATTCAAACAATTGGAAGGGCAGCAAGAAATGTTAGTGGTAAGGTCATAATGTATGCTGATGAAATTACAGAATCAATGAGAAAGGCAATTGATGAAACAAACAGAAGAAGAAAAGTTCAAATAAAATTTAATGAAGAGCATGGAATAAAACCTGAATCAATAAGAAAGGCAGTGAAGGTTTTAATAGATATTCCATATAAAGAAAAAGAAGAAATAGAAGAATTTGTTAAAGAGAGTGAGAGTTATATGAGTAAAGATGATCTTGAATATTTGATCACTCAACTTGAAGAGGAGATGCATCTTAAAGCAGAGACTCTTGAGTTTGAAGAAGCAGCAAGAATTAGAGATAAGATTTTTGAACTCAAAAAGAGAGTAAATTTACTAAAAAAGGAGAGGATTTAATATGGTGTTATCAGTTATCTTAAATCCATTTGTTGAAGTTGATGTTAAAGCAAAAAAATTAAATCAAGGAGAAACAAATTTTGTTATACCAACAAATAAAATTTCAGGTGGGAGAGGTATAAATGCTTCAAGGGTTATAAAAAAACTTGGTGGAGATGTCACAACTTTAAGTATAATTGGGGGAAAGAATGGAGAATTTATAAAAGATTCCCTTAAGGAAGAAAATATTGATTTTCAATATGTATTAAGTGATGAAGAAAACCCACTTCATATAAAAATATTTGATGAAAGGGGAATTGAAACTGATTTAATTGAATCTGACCCGATTGTTTCGCCAGTTGATATCAAAAATTATGAAGATAAATTTAGGGAAATTGTAGATAAATATAGTGTCATACTTTTAACAGATAGAACCCCAAATGGAGTATGTCATGATATCTTTAAACACCTAATCGATATTGCAAAGGATAAAAATAAAATAACAATACTTGATGCAAAAAATGATTTTTTAAAAGAAGGATTAACTGCAGAACCAACAATTACAAGAATTGATAAAAATGACTTTGATAATCTAACTGGATCAAGTTTTGTATCAATCATCAAAAGATTTAAAACATATAGTGAAAGTAAACCAGAAAATTTTTTGATTCATATTGATAAAAACAATCTAATCTTTAACTATGAAGAAAAATATTACAATATTTTATCAAAAGATTTAACTGGTAATATGGATGATAAAGTTGTAAAAGATATTTTTGATGGTGTTTTATCGTATTATCTTGATAATGGAAAAGATATATATGATTCAATTCAACTCGCTTTCTTTATATCTTTAAAAGGAAATCTAACTGATATCTCAAAACCAAAATCACTATCAGATGTTTATAAAGAGGTTATAATAAGAGAAATTTAATGATTGTCTATCTTTCAATTGGCAGTAATATTGAACCAAAAAGAGATAATATCATTAATGCTATAAAGTTAATTAGAGAAATTGCTGAAGTTAAAGATATTTCATCTCTTTATGAAACAGAACCATGGGGAAATATTAAAAATCAAGATAACTTTTTAAATATCATTTTAAAATGTGAAGTAAAGGAAGAGCCTGAAGTTTTTATTAAACTAATAAAAGAAATTGAGAAAAAGGTTGGAAGAAGCCCTGGAATAAAATGGGGACCAAGAGAAATTGATATAGATATAATTCTATACGAAGATAGAATTGTAAATAGAGATGATTTAATAATTCCTCATAAATATTTTGAACAAAGAGGCTTTGTTGTTGTACCTCTATTTGAAATTGATAAAGTTATTATAAATCCTTTAAATAAAAAAAATATATATGAAATATATGAAAAAGTAGAAAAAGGTGGAGTTAAAAAATTAGAAGATACATCTTTTAAAAAGGATATTTATTCAGAAATAAATAAAAATCTTTTAAAATTGGATGATTATAAAGTTATGGTTTTTGACGAAATAGATTCAACTCAAATAGAACTAATGAATAATTTTGAATTGAATAAAATTTTAATATCAAAAGTCCAAAAAAAGGGAAGAGGTAGAAAAAATAATGATTGGGTTTCAGAAAAGGGTGGTTTATATTTTTCATTTTCAGTTGAACCAATCGATTATATCTATTTTTTACCACTTCTTACCTCCTATTCAGTTGGAAAAATATTAAAAAAATTAAATTTGGGTGAAGTTAAAATAAAAATTCCTAACGATGTTTTTTTAAATGATAAAAAGGTTTGTGGAGTTATAAGCGAAGGTTATTTTGAAGGAAACAAACTTCTTGGTGAAGTTATTGGGATTGGAATAAATGTTAATCAGAGTGAAGATGATTTTCTAGAAGAATATTTAGAAAAAGTAACATCATTTTTTATAGAAAGTAAAAATTTTTATTTCCTTGATAATATAATTAATCTTTTTTTTGAAGAGTTTAAGAAAAATCTTGAAAATTTAAAAAATTGCGATGTAAAAAATATAATTAATGAACTTACTTTGGACTATCATATTTTCAAAGAACCTTTTTTTATTTTAAAAGACAATAAAAAAGAAAAGGTCTTTGGTGAAAAATTTATTGATTACAAAACTATTTATGTAAAAAATGAAGAAAATGAAGGTTTTGAGGTTCCTCTTCACTCAATACCATAAAGATAATAAGGAGGAGATATGAAAATCGAAGAGTTAGTTCTTGATGAACCAGGAAAAAAACTCTTTCTATTAGGCAATGAAGCGATAGTTAGAGGATTTATTGAAGGTGGAGGAAAATTTGCTGCAACATATCCTGGAACCCCTTCATCAGAAATTGGAAACACTTTAAGTAAGGTTGGAAAAATTGCTCATATAAATTTTGAATTTTCAACAAATGAAAAGGTTGCTTTTGAGGTTGCAGCATCTAGTGCTTTATCAGGTTTTAGAAGCATTACATTTATGAAACATGTTGGACTTAATGTCGCAATGGATTCTTTTATGACATCTGCCTATATTGGAACAATAGGTGGATTTGTAATTATCACCGCTGATGACCCTTCAATGTTTTCTTCACAGAATGAACAGGATAATAGAATTTTAGGAAAATTTGCTAATATTCCTATTCTTGAACCAAGAAGCCCTGATGAAGCAAGAAAAATGGTTAAATATGGCTTTGAAATTTCTGAAAAATATTCAATACCTATTATGTTAAGAACAACAACAAGAATTTCGCATTTAAGAGGAATTGTAAATTTTGAGAAAATAGAAAAAATGAAGGAAACAGGTTATTTTAATAAAAATCCAAATAGATATGTTCCTGTTCCAGCAAATGCAAGAGTTTTACATAAAGAGTTATCAAATAAAATTAAATCAATAAAAAATGAATCTCTTGATTCTTTCTTTAACTTTGAACTGAATAGAAATTCAAAATATGGAATAATAACCTCTGGTGTTTCTTCTAATTATGTCTTTGATATTGTGAATAAATATTCTCTTCCTTTTGATATACTCTCTCTTGGATTTACTTATCCATATCCAGAAGAATTGATTAAAAATTTTATATCAAACTATGAAGTAGTTTTTGTAGTAGAAGAACTTGAACCCTTTCTTGAAGATGAAGTAAGAATAATAAAAGAAAGAAATAATTTAAATACTAAAATTTATGGAAAAGACGGGGAGATTTTAAGTAATTTATATGAGTATAATCCTGACAGAGTAAAAAAGGCGCTATTTAAATTTCTAAATAAAGATAGTGATAAAAAATTATTTTCAATTGAGGATTTAAAACCCCCACTTAGACCTCCTGTTTTGTGTGCAGGTTGCCCTCATAGAGCAACATATTATTCAGTTTTTGTTACATTAAGAAAAAATAAAATAAAAGATGCTATCTTTCCTTCTGATATTGGTTGTTATTCTCTTGGACTTGGACCTCCATTTAATATGGCAGATTTAATTTACTCGATGGGAAGTTCTGTTGGAACTTCAAATGGACTGGCAAAAAGTACCGAACAAAAGGTTATATCTTTTATTGGTGATTCAACATTTTTCCATGCTGGAATACCAGCACTTATTAATGCAAAATATAATAAAAATGATTTTATTCTTATAATTCTTGATAATAGAACAACAGCAATGACAGGGCATCAACCAAACCCTGGCATGGGAATTGATGCTTATGGAAATGAAGCACCAGTTATAGAAATTGAAAATATTGTTAAAGGAATAGGAATTGATTTTGTAAAAGTTGTTGACCCATATAATTTAGAAGAAACACAAAAAGTTATTGATGAAGCACTAAAACAAAATGGAGTTAGGGTTATAATTTCAAGAAGAGAGTGTTCTTTAATTAGAGATGCAAGATTAAGAAGAGAAGGTGAGTGGCATATGGCAAAGATTGATGAAGAAAAATGTAGAATGTGTAAAATCTGTGTAAATCAATTTTCATGCCCTGCTATTTACATTGAAGATGATAAAATTAAAATTGACGAAAATCTTTGTGATGGATGTGGTGTTTGTATGAAACTTTGTCCATTTGATGCAATAGAGGTGAAATGATGAATGAATATAATATTTTAGTTGTTGGTGTTGGTGGTCAAGGTGTTTTAAAATTAGCACAGATGATCTGTGAAACTTCTATGATAGAAGGGAAAAATGTTTTGATGAGTGAAATTCATGGAATGGCACAAAGGGGTGGCTCTGTTTTTTCAGAAGTTCGAATTGGAAATGTATATGGACCTATCATTGAAAATGGTGAATGTGATATGATAATTTCGCTTGAACCATCTGAAATATTAAGATACCTGGATAAACTTAAAAAAGATGTGATAATAATATCTAATAGTGAAATCATAAAACCCTATACTGTTTCTCTTGGATTATCAACATATCCAGATATTGATAAACTATTTGAAAAATTGAAAGAACTAACAAAAAATATTTATATACTTGATGGAACTAAACTTGCAAAAGAGAGTGGTTCAAATATAACTCTTAATTCTATAATGTTTGGTTTTTACAGTGCAATCAACCCTCTTAATTTAAAAGAAGAGTCATATAATATGGTTCTTTATGATAACTTTAAAGGACCTTTTTATGAAATAAATAAAAAAGCATATGAACTTGGAAGAAATGAATTTTTAAAAAGTGTATTAAAATAAAGAATAGGAGGAAGTAATGGAAAAACATTTTTTAACACCAGGAAAATTTAAAGGATTAAAAAGATTATCTGATGAGACTGGAAGATTCAGGATGCTTGCGATAGATCAAAGAGGTTCCCTAAGGAAAATGTTAGCAAAAGCAACTGGAAAAGATGGAAAAGATATAACTTATAATGATATGGCGCTTGCTAAATGGCTTGTAATTGAATATTTATCACCATATTTTTCAGCAACCTTAACCTGTCCTCAATATGGACTTCCAGAAGGAATAAGATTTTTAGATAGAGATTCTGCGCTTCTTCTTGCAATTGAAGAAAGTGGAACAAAAGATGGTGGATATAAAAACAGAGAAAAATTAACAAAAATTCTTGAAGGTTGGAGTGTTGAGAAAATAAAAAGGGCAGGAGCAGATGCAGTTAAACTTCTTCTACATTATAGACCTGATTCATCAGATGAAATTAAAGAACATCAGGAAAATATTGTAAAAATGGTTGGAGAAGAAGCAAAAAGGTTAGATTTTCCATTTGTCCTCGAGCCTATGAGTTTTCCATATAAAGATGATGAAATTGAAAATGAGGTAAATTTTATTAGAAGAAAGCCAGAAATTGTTGTTAAAACAGTTGAAGAGTTTTCAAAAGAAAAATATGGTGTTGATATATTAAAACTTGAATTTCCTGTTGATCTTAAATTTGTTGATGATTTTGCTTATGGCGCATTTGATGGAAAAGAAAGAGAGGGAGTTTTCACAATTGATGATGCCTATGAATTCTGTGAATCAATCACAGAAACCTCAAAAGTGCCATGGGTAATTCTTTCTGCTGGAGTTGATATTGAGGAGTTTTTAATAAATGTTCAAATAGCAAGTGAAAGTGGAGCAAGCGGATTCCTTGCAGGAAGGGCTGTATGGAAAGAGTTCACTCAATTCTTCCCAAATACTTCTGATATGAGTTTATGGCTAAAAACAACAGGAGTTGAAAGATACTATAAACTTGTTGATGCATCAAGTAAAGCAATTCCATATTTTGAACACCCATCTTTTCAGAGTTTAGGAAATATTAGAATAGAAGATGAAGGTGAAAATTGGTTTCTAAAATATAAAGATTTTAAAGGAGAAAAAGGTAAAGGTAAAGAAAAAGGTAAAGAAGAGTATTAAAAAAATATTGTTTCTTATAAAATTTTTTATTAATAAAAAGGGAGGGGGAACCTCCCTTTAACTAAAGTAAATTTTATAAAAATTATTTTCTACTTTTCACATTTTTTAAATCATCAATAATTTTACTGGTTATTCTTTCTACATCTTCATCATCAAAATCAAGAGTTGGAAGTTTATCAACTCCTTCTTTTGCGATTGTTATTTCATAATCTGGTTCAATTCCTAAATTCCTTAAAATTTTTGATGTGCATTCCATTGCACATCCATTTATTGCTATTAATCTTCTTGCATTTTTTGCAATATCAACATGAGTTTTGCTGTTAGCACCAATTGCTGTAACACAACACATTCTTGCTCCATTTCCATTTTTTGTTAATTTTACTGCAACCTCATGGCCAACTTGTCCTACTGAAGAGGCACCATCACAGGCAAGTATTATATCAAGATTACTTGACTCTTTCGAACAATGTGGTAATAATTGATATTTTTCTTTGTTCATAATATTCCTCCTTTAATAAAAATATGATTTAATAAATCATTGATTAGATTATTAAAAATTTAATTAAAATTTATTACCTAATCCCCATCCCACCAACAATGACACTTATTTTTTCTATAATAACATCTTCTTTTTCTATGATAAATTGCTCTCATAATATTAATTATACTCTCATTTATATATTCTTAAAAATTAGACTATAATTTTTTTATTTAAAAATAAAAAAAATCAATTTTTAAATTCTCTAATTTTATAATTCACCTATATCTTCATACCATAAATCAGGATTTTTATTTATAAATTCTTTCATAATATCTTTACATTCTTTCAAATCTAAATCTATAACTTCAACTCCTTTTGATTTATGAAAATCTTTTGCTCCGTGATAATTTTCTGATTCTCCTACAACAACTTTTTTAATTCCAAATTGCACTATAGCTCCTGCGCATAAAAAACAAGGCATGATTGTAGAATATAGAAAACAGAACCAATTGGAATACCACCCTCCTCAAAACCTTTTTTTGCTTCCTCAATCGCAAGTTTCATAAATTTATCCATAGATTCCTCAATATTAATTTTATTTTAATATTTAGGCTCCAAATTTTTTGAGGCGTCTTGAGTGTGCAAGAAGAAGAGACATTATATCTTCACCCTTAATTATTCCAAGTTCTCCTCTTAAACACTCTTTTTCAGTAAACCTTTCTGAAAAATTCTTAAAAACATATGGTGATTTTATAAGAACTGGCACAGGATGGAATGAATGAGATTTCATTGGAGTTGGTGTTGAATGGTCTCCTGTTATTGAGATTGTGTCAAAATTTAATGATAGAATTTCTGGTAAAAATGAATCAAACTCTTCAATTACCTTAAACTTATTTATATAATCTCCATCTTCACCATATGAATCAGTTTTTTTGATATGAAAATATATAAAATCGTAGTCCTTAAAATTTTCTTTTAAAACTTTAATCTCATCTTTAATTGAATATCCATCAACATCTTTTACTTCCATTCCAAGAAGTTTTGTTAAACCTTTATACATTGGATATGTTGCAATTGAAAGTGCTCTTATTTTATAAATTTCATTAAATTTTGGAATTTGAGGAGGAGTTGAATATCCTCTTAAAAGAAGATAATTTCCCTTTTCATTTTTTAAAATTTCTCTTACTTTTTTTAAAAATTCTTTTAGAACAATAGATACCTTATTTGATTCTTCATTCTTAGGTTCAGGAGATATAACTTCTCTATTTTCTTTTTGAGGATCAGTTTCAAAAATTTCGCACATCTTACTATTAACTCTTTCTGGAAATCTTAAAATCATTGCTGATCTATATTCCATACCTGGCTTCATAAAAATCTTCACACCATTTATATCATTAATATTATTAGTAATTTTTTCGGTAAGAGTTATGTTTTCATCAGTAGATAATCTTCCTGCTCTTCTGTCAAGTACAATCAATTTTCCATCAATTTCTTCAACTTTTGCATAATTTGCTCTTATACAGATATCATTTTCTGTTACTTCAAGCCCAACTCCAAGTGCTTCAAGAATTCCTCTTCCAATTTCATATTTAAGCGGGTTATAACCAAAAAGGGCAAGGTGTCCTGGTCCACTTCCTGGCGTAATTCCTGGAAGAACAGGTATATGCATGCCAATTGCACTTTCTTTTGCTAATTTATCTAAATTTGGTGTATTTGCTTTTTCAAGCGGAGTTTTCCCTTCAAAACTTGGAATATCTCCAACTCCATCAAGAACTATAAGTAAAATTTTTGTGTTATTTTCTTCAACTAATTCTTTTAAAAGTTCTACTCTTTCCATAACTCCTCCTATAATATTTTTACACTAATTAAAAATTTTATCAATTAAACAAAATAATATCTTTAATCAATTTAATAATTCCTTAACAATTGTTAAGTATGATATGAGTTATGAGAAAGTTAAGATTTATAATTTTTACATTATTGATATTAGTTGTAATATTCACATTTGTTAAAGAAACTTTTGCTTGCGATGTGACTATTATTTCAGATAAAATTGAAGTATATGTTGGAGAAGAGATAAAAGTAACCATAGAAAGAGTTAAAACTCATAAGACATGTGTACTTCCTATTGAAGAAACAGAAATTCAGGTTATTAATGGTGAAATTGTAAGTGAAAGTGAATGGGTTAAAAGCACAAAAGATTCAAAAGAAATTGTTGTTAAGTTCAATGAACATGGAGTGGGAATCATTAAGGTTATAAGAGATTGCCCTAAGGGTGGTTTGATGGTTTGGACAAAAGAATTTAATGTATCATCTTTACCAACAACACAACCTTCTAATTCTCAACCATCAAATCCAACAATATCTACGAGTCCAGATACTACTCCAAATAACTCAACTCCAACAACACAATCTAATCCAACAACTCCAACAGACCCTTCAAATCCTATAACACCAGCATCTCCTTCATCTAATTCAACAACTCTTCAAAATAAACCTGAAAATGAATTAAATTCGCAAGATCCAATAAATCAAACAGAAGAAATTAAAAATAATATCAATAATGAAACAATAAACAATTCAACATCTGAAAATCTGAATTCAAAAGATAATACATTAAAAGCACTTGAAAATTACCTTTTTAACCCTCAAACTCTTCTTTATATAATTTTAATTATCCTTTCTCTTATTTTTGTTTCTTTAAAGTTTTATAAATTAAGGTTTTTTACTCTTCTTTTTTCTCTTGCTATCTTAGGTTTTTATTTTGGCGGATGTTTATGCCCAGTTAGTTACATAGGTAAACTTTTCAGTGTTCAATTTTTATCAGTCTCTTTTTACATTTTTTTAGGACTTTTAGTCTTTATCTCAATCGTAACTTTATTTAAGGGAAGAGTTTTCTGTGGTTGGGTTTGCCCTCATGGTGCCCTTCAGGAATTTATTTATAAAGTGAAAACAAAAAGATTTGAAAAAATTGAAAAATATTTAAAATATGTAAAGTATTTTATCCTAATAGTTGTTCTTTTTCTCTCTTTCATCTATTCACAAAATTATTTCTGTGAAATTTATCCATTCAAGATTTTGTATAATTTCAGTGGAACTGGTTTTATACTTACCTTTTTAATAATTATTTTATTTTTATCAATTTTTATCTATAGACCTTTCTGTAGATTTATTTGCCCTTTTGGAACATATCTTGGACTTATTGGTAAACTTGGCGAAAAACTTCATTTAAGAAAAGTAGATATAACAACTTCTTGCATTAAATGTAAAAAATGCTCGAAAGAGTGTAATTCAAATAGTATTTATGAAGTTGATACTGGTTATAAAATAGATACAAAAGAGTGCTTTATTTGTGGTGATTGTCTTACTTCCTGTCCAAAGAATAAATAAGTTATTTACCTATACAGAACTTACTGAAAATTTCTTTTAAAGTATCCTCATCAAATTCTTCACCAGTTACTTCTTTTAAACTCTTTATGCTATCTTTAAGAATCAAAGATATCTCATCAACTGGTGGCTTTTTTTGAACAATCTCTTTTAAAAAATTTTTTGTTTCATAAAATAGATTTTTTTCTCTTAAAGTTATATAAAAAATCTCACTAAGTTTTGGTTTATTTTGATAATTTTTGGATATCTCTTTTTTTAAGTTTTCAATTCCATCTTTTGTTAAGCAGGATATTGAAAGAATATTTTTTCCTAAGATTTTTTCTAATTCTTCTTTTTCAAATGCATTTGGTAAATCATTTTTATTTAAAACTGGAATAAAATTTTTTTCCTTAACCTTATCAATTGCATAAAAATCATCATCATTTAATGGAACTGACCAATCAAAAATTAAAAGTATTATTGAAGAGGTTGATAAAACTTTTTCACTTCTTTCCTGAGCAATTTTATCAAGACCATTTTCTATTTTTCTTATAACTCCTGCAGTATCAATAATTTCTACAGGAACACCTTCAATATAAATTTTTTCTTTAACAATATCTCTTGTTGTTCCTGGAATTTCTGAAACAATCATTCTTTCTTCTTCCATCAGAATATTAAAAAGTGAAGATTTTCCAACATTTGCCTTACCAAAAATTGTTAATTTTATTCCTTCTATAAACGGCTTTTCATTTTCATATTTTGATAAAATTTCATCAATCTCATCTAAATTTTTTTTAACTATCCTTATTATCTCCTCTTCTTTTACTTCATTAACATCGTCAGGAAAAGATATTGATGCCTCAATTCTTAATCTTAAATCATCAAGTTCATTTATAATCTTACTAACTTTTATTGTTAGTTTTCCTTCAAGTGTGTTAAGTGAAGATTGAAGTTCATAAATATCAGTTGAAAAGACAATCTTATTTATTGCCTGAGCAGAAACAAGGTCAATTTTACCATTTAAAAATGCTCTTTCTGTGAATTCACCTGGTTTTGATAATCTTGCACCATATTCAATTATTGTAGAAATTATTCTATCAATTAATATAGGTGAGGAAAAAGTTTGAATTTCAACAACATCTTCTCCTGTATAGGAGTTTGGTGATTTATAATAAATTATTATTGAATCACCAAGAGTGTTTCCATTTTTATCATAAAGAAAAAAATGTTTAGTAACTCTTGGCTCAATTTCTATCTCTTTTCTTATTAATTTCTTTAAAATGTCAAGGGAGTTAGGACCAGAAACACGAACAACTCCAATTGCACCAAAACCTTTTGGAGTTGAAATGTTTACTATTACCTCATTCTCCATTTTTATTTTTTACTGCAACAACTACTCTCCTATTTGGTTCTTTACCTATGGAATATGTATAAACTGAGGTATTGGAAGAAAGTGCTGTGTGGATAATTTTTCTTGCCATAGCGCTCATTGGCTGAAGAATCTGGTCTTTACCAGTCTTTTTTGCTTTTATTGCTGCCTCAACTGCAAGATTTTTTAGATAATCAATCTGCTTCTGTTTATATCCTCCAATATCTATTATGAATAATCTTTTATCATTGAAGTTTCTATGTAATATTGAGTTTAATAGATATTGGAGGGTTGCAAGAACTTTTCCCTGTTTTCCAATAAATTGGGCTTGTTTTTCTTTTGAAGCAAGAATTATATTTACATAAACCTCAGTATCTTTTTCTCTAATCTCAAAACTAACATCTTCTTCTAACTTTTCAAAAATATATCCTAAGATTCCCTTAACAATTTTTGATGTATCTTTTTCAGTGGTTTTTATATTAAAAACTGTTCCACTCATTTCTTTATCTGTTCTAATGCCTTTACATATCTTTTATTTACAAAAACATATTCAATTGTTGAAAAGATGCTGTAGAATATCCAGTAAATTGAAATTGCACTTGGGAAAGAAAGAGCCCAATAACCAATAAGAATTGGGAACATAAACATAAATATTTTTGCTGATGGGTCTCTTCCAGTTGTTATAAATTGTTGTAGAAGAGTTGTTGCAGCAACAAGAATTGGAATTATATATGTTGGGTCAGGAGCAGCAAGGTTTTTAACCCATAAGAAAGGTTGATCGAGAAGTTTTACATAACCATTCAGAGACGAAAAGAGAATAAGTAAAATTGGAAGGGGAAGAATTGACATAATGCAGCCTGTTGCTGGATTTATTCCATATTTTTTGTAAAGTTTCATTTGTTCTTCTTGTGCTTTTTTAGGGTCATCTTTATATTTATTTTGGAGTGCCTTAAGTTCTGGTGTTATTGCCTGTGTTTTACTCATTGACTTTAACTGTTGTATTGTGAATGGAAGAAGAATAAGTTTTATTAAAAGAGTAAGAATAATAATTGCAAATCCATAATTTGGAATTAGTCCATAAAGATAATCAAGTATTCTTCTTACAAAATATGTAAATGAACTTGCTGCAATTGTAATTGTTGCTGGCTGTTCATACATATATTGATTTCCATTTGCATCTTTATAACTTAAAATCAAAAATGTCTCATAGGTTCCTGAAGTTGCATTTTCATGGGGCTTTACTCTTAAAGTGAATGTCGCACTTTTTCCTGCTGCAAGAGATTCAAGGTAAACATTCTTACCTTGCATATACTCTGAAAAATATTCGTTCTCTTTTAATTTTATGGTTATATCTTTAACTTCAGTTGTTCCATTATTTTTGATTGTAGAAGATAGAGCAATTAGAGTTTCAAGTCCAACTTTTAAATTTGGTTGACTTGTAAATGCAACTTGTCCACCTTTTGTTGTAAAAGATAAATTAATAACTGTGTAATACTCTTTTAAAGTTCCACCAATAGAATAATTTATCTTGCTTATAAAATTATACTCATCTTTTGATGGGGCTTCTTTTAAAAATAGGTTAATAAAAAGTGTTTTCTTTTCATTCTTAAGAAGTTTATCAATCTTTATTTCACTATCTTTTACCTCAAAAGGTCCAAAATCAGAATAATCTGAAATTGAAAGTAACTTGATAATTACATTATTTTTTTCTTCTCCAAGATTTTCAATTGTAAAATTTAATTTTAATTCATTCTGTGGAGCAGGTTTTTCAACAGGTTCTGTTGTAATTTTAAGGTCACTCTCAGCACCAAATGCTAAAGAAAAACCCACTAAAATAAAAAATAAAATGGATAAAAGTAATATTTTCTTCATTTTACCTCCTTATGGTACAGGGTCTTCTCCTCCAGGAAAAAATGGATTACACCTTAAAATTCTTTTTATTCCTAAGAATAGCCCTTTTATAGGTCCATATTTTTCAACTGCCTCAAATGTATATTGAGAGCAAGTTGGTGTGAATCTACAGGATGGTGGAAACATTGGAGATATAAACTTTTGATAAAATTTAATCAAAATTAGCACTAATTTTTTCATTTCCAATCCTTTCAATTAATCTTTCAAAATCTTTATATAAACTTAAATTATCCCTCTTCAAAACAAAAGGAGGAATAATTATTACAAGCCAAATTTTATTAAAATTCCCCTGAAATTTGTAAAAAATCTCTCTTATTTTTCTTTTTAATCTGTTTCTTTCAACTGCTTTTTTAGTTCCAACAGGAATAAAGGAAACCTTCAGTGTCTCTTTTCTTTTAAAAATGAATGTTAGATTTTTTTCCCTTACCTTTGTCCCTTCCTGCATCAACTCATCTATCTCTTTTTTAGATAATCTTTCAGCTAACTTACCCATTATCTGGGTGTTAATACCTTTCTACCCTTACTCCTTCTTCTTTTAATTACATTTCTTCCACCAGGTTTTCTCATTCTTTTTAAGAAACCATGTGTTTTTCTTCTTTTTCCTTTATGTGGATGATATGTTGTCCTCATGTAGTCACCTCCTAACTAACTTTCTACTGCTTTTAGTACCTCTTCAACATATTGATCTTCGGGTACTGCACCTTCAAATTCAATTTTATCATTTATAACTGTCTTTGGTACAGCATAAACATTATATTTATCTGAAAGTGCTGGAAATTCTGTTGCTTCAACCATATCTGCAGTAATATTTTCATTTATTAATGCCATCTTATGTGCTGTTCTTACTGACCTTGGACAATATGGACATGTTGGTGTTACAAAAACCTGAATATGAATTTTTTCTTTTATATTTTCAATTTTTTTGATATTTTCATCTTTGAAATCAACTTCTCCCTTTGAAACATCAATTATATCTTCAATGAAAGATGTAAACTCATAACCAGCAGGAATTCCTACATACCTTACCATACCTTTATTTTTACCAACTAAAACTGCTGTTGGAATTCTTTCAACTTCATATTTTTCAAACATCTCTTTATCTTTTCCCATTTCATAAACTTCAAGTTTAACTAAATTAGAAATTGCTGCAATATCAGTATAAATTTCTTCCGCTTCTTTACAATATTTACACTCTGTATCTTCATTAACTTCTGGTGTCCAGACACCTACTCCACTTTTTTTAAAGAATAAAATTCTAACTTCATCCTTCAAATTCTCATCAAATCTTTCTTTGATGATCTTTCTGTCTTTTTCCTGAATAATTGCCATAATATCTATTCCTCCTAATATTAATGGTTTTCACAAATTAGTTTTAAAATTATATCATCTTAAAATTTTTTTTCAAGGAAATTAAATTGATTTTAGAATATATTGAAAAGTTGCTCAATAAATTCTTAAATAGATACTTATTTAATATATAAAAAATATATAAATTAATTTTTATCTGAATTTGATATTTATGCAAAATATTGAATTTTTTAATTTAAAAAATTATAATATAAGAAAAATGGAGCAAAAAAATGTATTAGAAAATGTTAAAAGATTAACAAATTCTTTTTTTGTCAATTTATCACTTAAATTTAAATCATATATATTTCACATATTTGCTTTTATTATTTTTAAAAATAGTATTTTACAAGAACCTTTTAAGCAAAGTTTTCAAATAATAAACGAATTTATGACAACATTAATAGGTAAAAGAATATTTGATTTTTTCAAGGAAGGCGAAGTTGATAATATTGAGAATTTAATTATTAAAGATAAAAGTGATTTAATAAAAAGTAAATATGAAATTGATATATCAAAAGAAACAACAAAAGTTGCAGTAAAAATTATAGATATGTTAGGAGAAGAGGTTTTGATAGTTAAAGAAATTTAAATTTAAATGTATTTTATATATAATTTTATGGAAATAAAAAAATTAAAAATGTACAAATTAATAATAACAATAAGGAAGAAGAAGTTTTAAGGAGAATAATAAATGAGTAGTTTTGCCAAAACAATAAATATCATAAGTAATAAAAATAATATTTTAAACTTATACTTTTTTATTAATTTTTTAGAAAATTAATGGAGAAAAGAAATGATATCTGATGAAAAATTTAAAAAAATTTTAGAGGAATTTAATAAACCAAAAGAAGAATTTGATGGTAAAAGTTATAGAGAAAGAAGAAAAGAGTGGTTTGATAAACTAATGGAAAAGATAAAACAATATCTAAAAAAAGAGAAATTAGAAAAATTGACAATCGAAGAAGCACTATTTTTGTATAATAAAATAACTGTTGGTGGACCAAAACTTTATCCGAGCACATTCAAACAAAATGGAATAGAAAAAATTAGAAAATCTCTTATTTATCTTCTCTATAAAGACGATCCAATAGAAGAAAGGTTTTATAATTTCGCTTTTAACTTTGATAGTGAATATAAATTGATAGGTATTGGGAAAAATTTTGCATCAATTCTTTTATTTTTAACTTATCCAGAAGAATATGCAATCTGGAATGGAGCGGTAGATGGTGGATTAGAAATGTTAGGTCTTTTACCAAAAAGAGAAAAAGGTGAACATTATGGTAAACATTATTTGAAAATTAACGATGCTGTAAAAAATCTGTCTAAAAAATTAGGCTTGAATGATTTAAGTTTAACTGATGAATTTTTAGAATTAATTTTTCATAAAAAAATTGGAGAAGATATACTAAAAATTATTGAAGAAAAAGAGATAAAAGAATTGACTAAAGAAGAAAAACCAGATAATCTTCACACTAAAATTCAATATCTTTTAATTAAAATTGGTAAATTCAAAAATTATGATGTATGGGTTGCAAAAAATGATTTAAATAAAGAATATAATGGTGAAAAATTTAATTCATTATGTTTAAATGAACTATCAAAATTTACAAATCCAGAAGTTTTAGAAATTGCACAATATGTTGATGTTATATGGTTTAAAAAGAAATCAACTTATCCAATAACTTTTTTTGAAATTGAAACTACAACTTCAATATATTCGGGTTTATTAAGATTAAATGATATAAAAATAGATTTTCCTATAGAAAAAAGTTTTATTATATCTTCAAAAGATAGAAAAAATCTCTTTGAGAGTCAAATTAGAAGAAAAACTTTCATATCTTCGGGTTTAGATGAAATATGTGAGTTTAGAACATATGAAGATATAGAAGATGTCTTTAAAAAGTTAGAAGATCTTTCAAAAATTGATTTATAAATTTAGAATAATAAATTATGGAATGGATTGTAGAGTTAGAATTAGATGAAAATTATTTAACAGAATTAAAAAGTTTATTAAATTTTAATTATAATTAATTTAAAAATAATAAATTTTTTGAAATTATTATAATAAATGGAGGGAAAAATGAAAAAGTTAATTATTTTATCTTTAATCCTTGGATTTACTTTTAGTTTTTCTTTACTTAATGTAAAGGGTGAAAATGAAAAAATAGTTATTAAACTTCAAAAGGGAAACAAAACTATCTATATTAATGACCAATCCTTTCAAATGGATATTGCTCCTATTGAAGTTCCACCAGGAAGAATAATGGTTCCTGTTAGATTTGTTTCAGAAGGATTGGGTGCAAATGTTTCTTGGGATGGTAAAACAGAAACAGTGATAATAACAATTGATTCAATTCCATATTTAAAATTTAAGATATTGAATTTACAAAATGAAATCGCTAACAAGGAGGACGAAATAAATAGATTAAATAACTTACTGATTGAAAAAGAAAATAAGATAACTGAACTTGAAAAAGAAAATGATGAACTGAAAAATAAATTAAAAGAAAGAATAGAAAATATTTATTTAGTGAAGAAAGTAATTGATGGTGATACTGCTGAACTTGATAATGGATTAATAATTAGATATATAGGAATTAATGCACCAGAACAGAATCAAAATTTATATAATGAATCAAAACAAAGAAACAAAGAACTTGTAGAAGGAAAAAAAGTAAAACTTGAATTTGATAATTTATTATATGACCAATATGGAAGATTGCTTTGTTATGTTTTTGTTGATGATATTTTTGTTAACTATCAATTGATAAAAGAAGGATTTGCTATTTTAGATAAAATTTATCCAAATACTAAATATATAGATAAATTAACTGAAGCAGAGAATTTTGCTAAAGAGAATAAATTGGGTATATGGAAAGAATCAAAAATAAAATTAAAAATTATAAATATAAATTATGATGCAGAAGGTAATGATAATGAAAATCCAAATGGAGAGTGGGTTGAAATAAAAAATGTTGAAATTTTACCAGTTAATATGAAGGATTTTATATTAAAAGACAAAGCAAATCATATGTTTACTTTTCCAGAATTTATTTTAAATTCAGAAGAAATTGTAAGAGTTTATTCTGGATGTGGTGAAAATAGTTCATATTCACTTTATTGGTGTTCCTCTGGTGCAATATGGAATAATGATACTGATACAGCATTTTTATATGATTCAAATGGTAATTTAATTGATACATATACTTACCCATAAATAAAAATTTTTAAGTTTTAAATTAAAGGTTAGAAAATATTTTATCAACAAGTGGTAAGTTTATTTTTGAACATAATTTTTGTAATTATATCTAAATTGATAGTATAATTTTTTAAAAGGAGGGTGCAATATGGATGATAAATTTATAATGGTTATAACAACAATTGATGATATTGATAAGGGTAGAAGAATCGCAAAATTAATCATTGATAAGAAATTATCTGCCTGTGTTAACATTGTTGGACCAATACAGAGCACATTTGTGTGGAGAGGAAAAGTTGAAGATTCAAAAGAGTGGTTGATTTTAATCAAAACAAGAAAAGTCCTTTATAAGAAACTTGAAGAACTAATAATTAAAATTCATCCATATGTAATTCCTGAAATTATATATTTTGAAATTGATGGAGGATTTGATAAATATCTTAACTGGATATTATCAGTAACTGAAGGAAAAGAAGAAAATAATGATGAACTTATATAAAATAATTTTTATTCTTATCTTTTTATTATCAAATTTATGGGAAATATTTTTATATAATTTAAATTTAAAACACTCTCTTAAACAGGATAAAATACCAGATATCTTTAAAGATACAATTACTTATGAAGAGTTTAAAAAAAGTAAAAATTATTTAAAAGACAAAACAAAACTTGTAATTACTGAAGTTGTCTTTAAAACAATAATAATTTTAATAGGTTTAATATACCTTTTTCCTTTTTTCGAAAATAAAGCAAATGAAATTGTTAGTTTGTCTTATAATAAATTTATAATTTTTACTAAGGATTTTACTCAAATTTTAATTTTTGTTTTGTTTCTTGGTGTTCTTTATTTTTTGACTGATCTTCCATTTGATATTATAAATACATTTTATCTTGAAAAAAAATATGGTTTCAGTAAGATAACAACTAAAACATATATTTTAGATAAGATTAAAACAATAATACTAATTTTAATTCTTGGATTTTTTCTTCTTTTAGGATTTTATAAGATAGTTTTTACATTTAAATACTGGTTTATCATTCTTCCTATCTTCATAATAGTTGTAATCTTTTTAATAAATATAATTTACCCCTCCCTCATTCTTCCTCTTTTTTATAAATTTGAAAAACTTAAAGATGAAAATTTAAGAAAAAGAATTGAAGAGTTAATAAAAAAGGTTAATTTAAGATTTGAAAATATTTATATTATAAATGCATCATCGAGGTCTTTACATACAAATGCTTTTTTCTCAGGAATTGGAAAGGTAAAAAAGATTGTATTTTATGATACATTGATAAATAATCACACAGAGGATGAGGTAGTTTCAATCTTTGCTCATGAACTTGGACATTACAAAAAGGGTCACATAGTAAAATCATTTTTCCTTTCAAGTATTATGGTTTTTGTTGTTATTTTTTTAATTAATTTTTTAAAGAATAGTACTTTTATTAACTCTTTATATAACAATACTTTTGCCATTTCTCTTCCGTTTGTTTATTCTATAATTTTTATTTTCTCATTTTCAAACATAGTCGAACTAATAACAAATACCATAAGTAGAAAATTTGAATTTGAATCAGATAGATATGCAGTAGAACTTACAAATAAAGAAGGTATGATTGAGTCGTTAAAAAAACTTGTTAAGGTGAATCTTTCGAATTTAAACCCTCATCCTCTTTATTCAAAATTTAAATACACCCACCCCCCTCCAGTTGAAAGAATAGAGATGGTATTAAAGACTAATAAACCTTAACATTAAATTCTTTCACTTCAACTGAACTCTCTTCACCTTCCCAGATTCTATAATACTTAAAAGTAATTGTCGCATCCCCTTTCTTTTCACCAACAAAAATAAACTGATGAGTTCCTGATGCACCAATTAATTTACTTGATGGTTCCTGATATTCATCCTTAAAAAGTTTTACAACTGTTTCATCATCTATCTTATAGTTCCATGAATAACCTGTAGTTATATTCTCATCAAGATTTATTATAAATTGTTCACCTTTCTTAATTTTGTAATCATAATCACCACTTTTAGAATTCATACCTTTTATAACCAGATATCCTCCAAAAATTAAAGAGGATAAAACTAAGATCACCAAAACTAAAACTACTTTCTTACTCATTGTAACCTCCTTTTAAGTAAAAAGGTCAACCTTTTCATATCCTTAACTATATAAACTTAATAGTTAAAAAAAGGTTTCAAATAGTGAAAATTTCATTTATGTTAAAATTATAATAATATCAACTTTAGGAGGTGAATTTTGGAAACAAAGACATTAAAGATAAATGATAAGATGATAGATTTTACGCTAAAGGATCAAAATGGTAATGGCGTTTTACTTTCAAGTTTAAAAGGAAAAAAAGTTCTTTTATCATTTCATCCTCTTGCATGGACTTCAATATGTGCAGAGCAGATGAAAGATCTTGAAAAAAATTTTGAGAAATTTGAAAAATTAAATGTTGTTCCTCTTGGATTAAGCGTCGATTCTGTTCCTTGTAAATTTAACTGGGCTAAAAGTTTAGGATTAACTAAATTAAAAATTCTTGCTGATTTCTGGCCCCATGGAGATGTAAGTAAACTTTATGGAATTTTTAGAGATAAAGATGGTTTTTCAGAAAGAGCAAACATTCTTATTGATGAAAATGGAAAAATAGTTTTTATTAAAATTTATCCAATTAAAGAACTACCTGATTTAAATGAGATATTTGATTTCTTAAATGGATAAATTTATGAAAAATATTAAAAAGATAATTCTTGTTCTAATAATAGTTTCAATAATTCCAATTATCTCTTTTGTAAAAGGAAAATCAACATATTCGCTAATCCTAACAAAAGAAAAAATTGAAAGCCCCTCTCTTGAACTTATTCAAGAGTCAAATGATGGATATCTTTATTTATGGAATGGAAGCGGAAGTTTAAATGTTCCTTATACATTCCTTAGAACGATAAGAGAAGGAAATGAGGGATATAATACTTTTGAAACTATAAAAGAAAAATTAAAGTTTTATGAAGAAAACTATAAAGATATAGTTGAACTTACTTCAATTGGAAAAACATCTGAGTTAAGGGATATTTATCTATTAAAAATTTCTAAAAAGAGTGAAGTTTATAAACCTTCAATTTTAATTGTTGGATGTCATCATGCAAGAGAGTGGATAAGCGTTGAAATTGTTATGAAAATAATAGACTATCTTCTTTCAAATTATGATAAGGATGAGAAAGTGAGACATTGGATAGATAATTTTGATATTTTCATTATTCCTGTCTTAAATCCTGATGGTTTTGTCTATTCAATAGAATCTGACAGGATGTGGAGAAAAAATAGAGTTATAAATTTTGATGGAAGTAGAGGAGTTGATAATAATAGAAACTATGGATATAAGTGGGGAATAAGCGATGGTTCTTCATCTATTCCATCTTCAGAAACCTATAGGGGAAAGGCTCCATTTTCTGAACTTGAAAATCAGGCTCTAAGAGATTTTGTTTATGAAAATCCTCCAAGTATAAACCTTTCATATCACTCTTTTTCAGAGTTGATTCTATATCCATGGGGATATACAAATGAACCCTCTCCTGACAAAGAATTTTTAGAAAAACTTGCAGTTGAAATGGTAAAAACAACAGGTGCTCCAAATGATGATGATTACCCTGGACCTTATGATTATTACCCAATGCAATCAAGTGGACTTTACACTACAAGTGGAGATTTAACTGATTTTCTTTATGGAGAGATGGGAACTTTTTCCTACACTATTGAATTGAACTCTTCTCAAGAATTTTTTGACCCACCACCTGAATTAATTGAACCAACATGGGAACAAACAAAGGGGATATTTTTGGTTGCAATGAATTATGTTGATAAATTTGGATTACTTTCTTTAAAAATTATTGACAAAGATGGAAATCCCTATGATGGAGATGTGTTTATTGTTGAAAAAAATATTAAAAGAAAAACTCAAAAACCAGGAATTTTTAACTATTTTCTTACTGAAGGAGAATACACAATTTCAATTCAGGGGAAAAAATTTAAGGTAAAAATCAAACCGCCAGAAAAAAATGAAGTTTTAATAAATCTTGGTGAAATTTATGTAAATCCCATTGTTTTAAATTTTGGAGAGATAGAATATAAAGATTTGATAAATTTTGAATTTGAGGTTGAAGGTGAGGGAAAAATTCAAGCACCTGAAGAAATAACCCTATCAAAATATGAGTTTTCTGGAAAAGAAAAAATAAGTGGATTTATAAAAATAGAAGAACCTATTTATGATAAGGATTATGAATTTATAATAAAAATAATAGGGAAAAGTGACACAAAAGAAGTTTTAATAAAATTTAAGTTTATAAAAGATATAGTCCCACCAGAAATAAAATTTAATATTGATGAAAATTATTTAACAAACAAAAATAAAATTACAATTTTTGGTGAAACAGAAAAAGATGCAAAAGTTTATCTATTTAATGATGAAATTAAATTAGATGAAGATGGAAGATTTTCTGTTGATATAAATTTAAATGAGGGACTAAATGAAATCAAATTCACTTCAGTTGATAAATTTGAAAATTCTAAAGAATACATACTTAAAATAATATGTGACCTTACTCCTCCTGTGGTTGAGATTAATATTCCAGATACATACAAGATTGTTTCTAATAATTTAACTATCAATGGGAAAGTCTCTGAAAAGGTGAACATTTATGTAAATAATATAGATTATGGATTATTTGAAGAGGGAGATTTTGAAATTACCTTACCAATAGATAATGGAATTAATAAATTAAATATTGAAGTAGTTGATCAAGCAAAAAACAAAACTTTTCTTTTTAAAACAATCTATAAAGTTGAAAAGAAGATTATCGAACTTTTTATTGGAAGTAAAAAAATATTTATAAATGAAATTGAGAAAGAAATTGACACTTCTCCTTTTATCTTAAATGGAAGATGTTATGTTCCAATTAGATTTATTACAGAAGCACTTGGTGGAAATATTTCTTATAATGAAATAGATAAAAGTATTTCCTTTACACTTTTTGATAAGACAGTTTTAATGTGGGTTGATAAGAAAAATTATTTTGTAAATTTCAAGGAATATTTTATGGATTCTGCACCTATAATAGTTAAACCTGGAAGGGTTATGGTACCATTAAGATTTATTGCTGAAGCAGTGGATGCAAAAGTTTTCTGGGACGGTGTACTCAAAAAAATAACAATAATTTATCCTGATATTTAATTTATTTAGTACCAACTACAATTAATCTTGATGCTTTGTTATCATAAGGCGAACCAGTTAAATCTCCGAAAATTTCAATTTTACTAAATCCACATTCCTTAAATAAAGATTTAATTTCATAGGCAGAGTATAATCTCAATTTAATTGTAAACTCTTTTATTTTATCATCTTTAACAATTATCCACTTTGTTTCAATTTTTTCAAAATCTCCCAAAATTTTTCTCTCTTCTAAAATAATAAAATCACCAACTCTATACCAATCCCTTTCTCTAAATATTCTTGCAAGAGTTTCTTTTCCATTCATATCAATTAATAACTTTCCATCTTTTTTAAGAGAAATGTAAGAATTTTCAATAACTTTCTTATCATCAAGCATATCTTCAAAAAATCCAAATGATGTGAAAATATTTATTATTATGTCAAAATGATTTTCTCTATAAAAATTTCTCATATCATCTTTTATAAATTCTATATTCACTTTCTCTTTTTTACTTTTTTTAATAGCCATTTTAAGATATTCTTCATTACTATCAACACCTATTACAGTAAAACCTCTTTTAGCAAGTTCAATAGAGTGCCTTCCAACTCCACAGCATAAATCAAGAATTTTAGAGCCTTCTTTAATATTTAATAAATTGATAATTTTATCAACTTCAAGAGGAGTGTTTTTTATTCTATCCTCATTAAATAAAACTGGCTGAAAAGTTTCCCAGAAATTTTCATCTTCATACCACTTATATTCCATAAATATCCTCCAATGTTTATATATAAATTCACTTTTACATTTAAATATATTATAATCTTATAAACTTTATTTTTCTTATCTATCTTTTTATTAAATCATTCACTATTATAATTCAAATCAATATATTTTTACACTATGTGTCTCATTACAAGTTAAATTTTAAAAATTAATAATTTTGTATAGAAAAAATTCTCTTCAAATCAATAAAATTTTAGTTTGAAAATTTGACAATCACTTATTTTGTTTTTTAATTATTTTATATAGATTTAATAAAACTTTTTACTAGTTTAATAGTTTAATATAATTAGAATAAGGAAGTGAGAGAGGGAACAAAAAAAATTATATAAATTTAAGAGTATGGGAAATTAAGAATGTGTTTAATCTTATATTACTATTTTGATTGGCTAAAATTAAATTAATAACTTCTAATAGAATAGTTATTGATGATATGGCATATAATCAATATGAGATTAATAAAGATTATTCAGTTTATGTAAGTCATGATACCTATATAAGAGCCCAAATTACATTTTATGATTCAGAAAATTGATACTATTAAAAAGATTATCTTGATAATATTATTAATTTTTGTTGTAATTAATCTAATCTCAACATATTTTATAGTTGTATATTCCATATATAATATAAAACATAGAATTTATCGTGGACTTATTGGAGCTATGAATTACACACATTTTATTATAAAAGGAAACCCAATTCCTCTTGAAAAAATGATTTATGATATATTATATGAATTTAAAAATAATAGCAGCATATCAAGAATATTATTAATTACAATCCTTATTTTAATTTTTTATATACCTATATTTTTTGCATCAAGAATAATATTTTATTTAAATCCTTTATTTACAAGACTTAATTTTACTTCTACAATTCTCTTTTTTATCTTATGGGTATTAATAAATTACATCTTTTTAATATTAATATTGAAAAAATTGGATATAGATAAAGTATATAAGATAGAATTATTTTTTATGCCTTTAGCATTCAATTTCTGTTATACTTTATCAACAAGTGAATATCCAGGAATTGGTATTCTTATCTTCTTTTTTCTACCTTTTATATCTTATTATTTTTTAAAAAAAGTTAAATAAAATGATTTTTAATTAAAATAAATAGATAAAAAATACCGAACAGGAGAGACAGTCTACTTTGTTCGGTGTTTAGCCCATGCCTCCGCCTGAACCACCACCACCTCCGCCCCCACCACCTGAAAATCCTCCTCCGCCTCCACCACCTGAACTCCAACTACTTCTTGAAGTTTTATATGCTGATGATGTTGCAGAAACCGCTCTTGATAAAGCGCTATTGAGTGAAGCAAAACTTCTATCAAAGTTTGCTAAAGATGCGCCAGTTGCGATAGGCATTAACCTACTATTTTCAATATCTGGAAGTTGTGGTAAGACAACTTTTAATGCTTTTAAAACGGTTTTTGCAACACCAAGAATTGTTCCATAAATAAGATATTTTTCCCAAATAATTATTGATTTTGGTCCATACTCTTTTAAGTTTGAAAAATCATTTAAGAAGTTTTTTAAAGCCATCCATTTATCAAATTCTTCTTTTCCTTTGTAAGATCTCCTTTTAAGAGCAATTGAACCAACAAATAGATAAATTGGACCAAGAATTAACCATGATAAAAAAATCAGATTTTTTAAAAAAACAGATAAAATTATTCCAAGAATTGGAATTAAACAACCAAGACCCATTGTTGCATTGCTTTTTTTCTCACTAATTTTGTCAAAGAAATCGAAGCTTTTTGCTTCTTCAACAATCTCTTTCTTAAAATCCTCAAATTTGTAGTAATAATGTTCTTGTCTTTTCTTAATCTTTTTATTTAATTCCCTTATGTTAAAAGAATCTTTCTCATCAAAAAGAATTTTTTCTACAAGAGTTTTTTCAAAACCTTGAAGTTCTTCTTTGTCTTTTTTTAGAGTAAGGGTATAATCATTTTTCGCGTTTGGATCTTTTTCAATTTCAATGACTCCTCTGTGAATTAAATCCATCATTGTAGCCTTTAAAAAAGTGTCATTAAATGAGCCAAAGGTTATAAGATGCCCTAAAACTGCTGGTTTAATATCGCTTGGTGGTTCTCTTATGTAATCATAATCTTTTGGAACTTCATACTCTTTTCCATATTTAAAATATTGATAAATGATATAAAAAATAAGAAGGATAAAAACAACAATTGGAAGATAGAAGAAAATGGTGTTCATAATTCTTTTTAAGTTTGCATCTCTTGCCCACTTTGTCTCTTCATTTATAACTTTGTCCTTAATGGTTCCTGGTAATTTTTTTGCTTCAGTAAAATATGATGATGGAATTAAAATTCTTGCTTCAACAAAAGTATTTGCTGGAACATCAGTAACATTAAGGTAAATTGTCTTCTCATCAATTTTTTCAATCTTTCCCCATAAAGGTCCATGTGCCCAAATAAAATAGTCATCTTTTGAAACAGGAGTTAATAGTCTAATTGTAGATTCAAAATTCCCGATAATTTTATCCCAGCCCACTCCTTGAAGTTTCCAGTAAAATTCTCCATAATCTTCATAAACTTTCGTAACTCCATTTAATTTATATATAAACTTAAATGTCTTTGTTTGATCTATTGCGTTATAGAAAAAATTTATTCTATAATAATTTCCGTAATCTTCTATATAGTAAGTAAAGGGATTTTTTGTCGTCTCTTTTTTATATAGAGTTACCCCTTCATAAATTGAAAACTCTTCTAATGATTCGTAACCCTCTTTAGGTAAATCATAATATCCAAATGAAAAACTTCCCTGAAATGAGTAAGTCCTTTCTTCAATAAAATAGGCACTTCCATTCTTATTTAGTGTTACATCAATTTTTGCGCTTAGGATAGAATAATCTTTTGCAGATAAAAATTGAATGTTAACTGAAAGAATTAAAAAAAATATAAAAAGTATAAGTAAAATCCTTTTTTTCATAAAAATCTCCTTTTTAAAATCAATTTATTAAATTTTATCAAATTTATTTAATTATTTCTCCACTATAAGTAATGCTATTCTTTTTTAGTTTTATATAAATTCCTATATCCACTCCAATTAAATTACCACATTCACAGAAAATTTCATTGTTCTTTCTAACTATCAAAAATTCTTCTTTTATTCTTTTCTTCCAAAGATGAAGAAGTCTGCCTTTCCCAATTTTTTCATATTTAAAAAGTTTACTTTTACATTTACTACATCTTATGGTTAACATTTTAAAAGGCTATTTTTACACAACTTTTAACTAAAAAAATTAGAATTATAAGAATCACAATAAAAACAATCAATCTAAAAATGCAACTGATTAAGCAAAATCCATTTTTCATATATTAATTTTACATTAATATTAAAAAAACAGGTTAAATTTAATGTGTTATAATTTTTACCATGAAGATTGAAGTTCTTGTGGTTGAAATTGGCTCAACCATAACCAAAGTTTCAGCATTCAATAATCTTAAAAGTGAAAATCCAGTTTATCTTGGAAAAGGGATATCAAAAACAACAGTAAATGAAGGAGATATAACGATTGGTTTAAATAATGCTATTGAGGATTTAAAAAATAAATTAAAGATAGACAAATTGACATGGTCTCATATGTATGGAAATTCATCTGCTGCTGGTGGACTTAAAATGACAGTTCATGGTCTTGTTCCAGAAATGACAGCAAAAGCAGCAAAAGAAGCAGCCCTCGGTGCAGGAGCAATAACAAAATTAATAACATCAGGTTTAATCAGTCAATATGATTTGAAAAAAATTGAAGAAATTAAACCAAATATAATTCTTCTATCAGGTGGAGTTGATTATGGAGAAAAAGATACAGTTATTGAAAATGGTAAAAGGTTGTCAACATTAAAAATAAAACCACCTATAATTTATGCTGGAAATAAGGCAATTCAGGATGAGATAAAAGAGATTTTTATTAAAAAAGATTTTAAAGTATATATTACTGAAAATGTTTATCCTGAAATTGATAAGTTGAATATTGAACCAGTTAGAAAAATCATTCAAAAGGTTTTTGAAGAGCATATTGTTCATGCTCCTGGTATGGAAAAAATTAGAGAGTTTATTGAAGGTGAAATAATTCCAACACCTGGTGCTGTTATGAATTCCTTCATTCTACTTTATGATGAGATTGGAGATGTTATGGGATTTGATGTTGGTGGTGCAACAACAGATGTTCATTCTGTAACAGAAGGAAAAATTGAAAAAGATTCAATAGTTGTTTATCCAGAGCCAACTGCAAAAAGGACTGTTGAAGGAGATCTTGGAGTTTTTGTCTCAAGCCAAAATGTTATTAATCTATTTGATGAACTCGAAGTTGAAAAAGTCAAAAAATATTTAAAATATCTTAAACCGATCCCAGAATCAAAAAATGAAATATATATTACAAGAGAGCTCGGTAAAATGTGTGTTAAAACGTCACTTCTTAGACATGTTGGAGAGGTTAGGTTCTTATACACTCCTACAGGAAAATTAAAAGCAATTTATGGTAAAGATTTAAGAGGAATTAAATATGTTGTTGGAACAGGTGGTGTTTTAACTCAAATTCCATCGATGAAAAATTATTTAAAGGAAATATATAAAAATATTTATGATGAAAGAATACTCCTTCCAAAAAACCCAAAAATTTTAATAGATAAAAATTATATATTTTCAAGTATAGGAACAATTTCAAAAATTTATAAAGAAGCATCAAAAAAACTTCTTCTTAAGTCTCTCAACTTTTCTGATAAATTGTTTTAATTAAAATTAAGTTTGTCTTAAGTTATTAATGAACTGGACAAAAATAGGATAATTTGCTCAATAAACTGGATAAATTATTAAAAGATATTGTAAATTGCCTTTCAATTTTTTAAATATCTATTGACAAAATAGATTTTTATCATATAATTATACCAACTGGTCGGTATATATTTAAGGAGAGACTATGAATGAAAAAAGAATAAAAGGCGAAGAGACAAAGAAAAAGATAATAGAAGTAGGTGAAAATCTCTTCAGTGAAATAGGATATGATGCAACAAGTGTTCAGGATATCTGTGATAAAGCAGAAATCAGTAAAGGTGCATTCTTCCATCACTTTCCAACAAAAGAGTTTTTGTTTTTAGAAATTTTAAATGAATATCTATTTAAACTTGATAATCAGATGAATGAAATTGAAAAAAAATCAAAAAACACTCTTAAAGCAATGGAAAAAATGGTAGATATTCTCGAAGAGATTTTTGTAACTTCAAAAGGGAAATTTACAATATTTCTTGAATTTTTAAGAAAATCAAGTAAAGATTCTGAGATAATGGAAAAATTATCAAATCAATTTCAGAAATATCAAAAATATGTTTTTTTTATGATTGAAAAAGGAAAAAAAGAAGGAAGTATAAAAGAAGATATTGACTCTGAATTCATTTCACAATTAATAATATCTCTTGCAGTAGGTATGATATTAAAAAAATCTCTATTTTTAAGTGATGAAAAAGAGAATTTTTCAAAAAAGGGAATTGAATTTATCTTGGAAAGTATAAAAAAGGAGAAAAAAATATGAAAGTATTAATAACAGGTGGACTTGGAAATATTGGTCCAAAGGTGGCTGATGAATTAATTAAAAATGGTATTGGTGTAAGAATATTTGATTTAAAAAATAAAAGAAACTTAAAACTCATTAAAAAGATTAAAAATGTTGAAATTTTCTGGGGTGATATAACACAAAAAGAAGATATTGAAAATGCTTTAAAAGATATTGATGAAGTTATTCATCTTGCCTTTATCATTCCGAAAATTTCATCAACTGGTCTTGATATTGAAAAGGTTCCAATTCTTGCTGAAAAAATAAATGTACAGGGTACAAAAAATTTAATAGAAACAATGAAAAGGTTGGGTAAACCAGAAAAAATAATTTTTACTTCAACTGTTCATGTTTATGGAATAACACAGAATAAAAAACCTCCGGTTAAAGTTACTGATGAAGTTAATCCAAATGAAATATATTCATATCATAAGGTCATTTGTGAAGAGTTGATAAAAAAATCTAACTTGAAATATTTAATTATGCGACTTGGTGCATCAATAACCCTTGATTTAAAAATAGAAAGATTTGTAAAGGGGCTTTTTGATGTTCCACTTGATAATAGAATTGAATTTATTCACTCAAAAGATATCGCTTTAGCAATAACAAATGCAATAAAAAGAGATGATTTGTGGGGAAAAGTTTTAAATATAGGAGGTGGAGAAAGGTGTCAATTTTACTATAAAGAAATGGTTAGTAAAATCCTTAATGCAATAGGAATTGGAATGTTACCAGATGAACTTTTTACAAAAAACTATTTTGCTGTTGACTGGATGGATAGCGAAGAAAGTGAGAAGTTGTTGAATTATCAAAAAAGAGATTTAAATGATTACATTAAAGATATAAAAAAAGAGATAGGTTTAAGAAGATATTTTATAAAAATTTTAAAACCATTCATAAGATTATATTTGATTTCAAAATCACCTTATTTAGATAGTATTTTCGTAAAACCATCCATCTATAAAAAATAACTTTACAAAAGTAGGCTGTCTACTTTTGTAAAGTTTTAAGAATTTTTTACATTTATAATTTCAGCGATTATACTTATTGCAATTTCGTCTGGTGTATTGGCTTTTATATCGACCCCTATTGGTGAATGAATTTTTTCTATTTTTTCTAAAGGAAACCCTTCATTTTTTAATTTATCTTTAAACTCTTTTGCTTTGTTTTTACTTGCAATTAAACCTAAATAAAAAGGGTATTTTTCTTTTTTTAATATCTCTTTTGCTACTCCAAAATCTATTGTGTGTGTCCTTGAAACAATAACAATAAAATCTCTATCTTTAATTTCGAGTTTTTTTGAAAATTCGACCATATCTTCTTTGTAAACTACTGCATCGGGAAATCTTTCACTTTTAGCAAACTCTTCTCTATCATCAATAACAAAAATTTTAAATGGAAGACTTTTTAAAAATTTATAAAGTGAATATCCGACATGACCAGCACCAAAAATATAAATTCTATCTTTAACACCGATAACATCAATGAAGGCAACAACACTTCCACCACAACTCATGCCTATATCTTTTAATTCAGTTTTGAATAATTTTGGTTTTTCTTCTTTAATCGCCTTAACTGCTTCTTTAGTTAAAATAAATTCAAGGTTTCCTCCTCCAACAGTTCCGATGGTTTCACCATTTTCCTTAACAAGCATTTTAAAGCCAGGTTTTCCTGGAGAAGAGCCAGGAGCATCAACTACTGAAACAAGAGAAAAGATTTCTCCTTTATCAAGAAGTTCTTTTCCTATATTAAATATCTCATTTTCATGCATTATGTGCCTCCTTTTCTCTTAAATAATCTTCAAATGTATCTATATCCTTTATAACATCTTCATCATCAGTTTCAAAATCAAAAACAAGATTTTGATTTCTCGCATCATATATTATTACTCTTAAACCCTCTTTTTCAGGGTCTAATGATAGAATCTTTTCTTTAAATTCAAGTGAGATATATGTTGGATGACCCCTTTCTCCTTTATAACATGAAACAATTATAGGATAATCTTTCATTTTAACCCTCTCAATTAACTTATTCACTATTTCTTTTTTTATGAAAGGTTGATCTCCTAAAAAAATCATAAAACCAGAGAAATCTTCTTTAATATTTTTTAATGCTTCTTGAATTGAGGTTAACATACCTTTTTTATAATTTTCATTAAAAATAATCTCAAATTTATCAGTAAGTTTAAGTTTTATATCTTCTAAGATTTTTTCCTTTTCATGTCCTAAGACAACATAAATTTTATCAAGACTTGTATCTTTTAATGTTTCAATAATATTTCCAAGTATTGTAGAATTTTTCCAAGGAAGAAGTTGCTTAATTCTATTCATTCTTTTACCTTCTCCACTTGCTAAAACTATTCCAGCAATCTTCATATCTCCTCCTTTATTATCTCTCTAACTATTTTATAAAATCTTTTCTTATTAAAAACAATAACTTTTGAGGTTTTTCTTTTAAAAATAAAATAGTCACTTTTTAAATCAATTTTTTTGTTTATTCCGCTATCTTTTAAATTTTTATAGATAAAATCTTTCTTTTTTTCGTCAAAATAAACTAAAAATATTTTATATTTAAAAATATTTTCATCAATTACCTCAAAAAGAAGTGTGCTGTATGGCCTAATATAGTTAATTTCATCAATAAAGATACTATATTTTTTAAAACCATTTATAAAATTTTTATGAAACTGATCATCAAAAAACTCATCTTTAACAATAATTAAAAAAACTTCCTCCTCTTTAATATCCCTTAATTTGAATAGTTCATCATATTTAATAGAATTTATAAGTTTTAGAATAGAAGTTTCTTTTATCTTTTCATTGTCTATGGTGATTGAAAGAAATTTTTCATTTTTTTTAATTAAAACTTTCCTTGTAAATTTAATTTTTAAATTTTTTTCTTTTTTTAAATAATTTTTTATATTCTCATCTATAATTAAATAAAAATTTTTTGTGCTGTAAAAACTAATATTTTTCCCTGATTTTTTAATTTTATATTTATCAGAAGATAAATAAGTTTCAAAAATCATTAAATATTTTTATAGTTTTCATCCACAAAAACTTTCAATTTTTTTTCATCTATTTTAAAGAATTTTGTTGTTCCATCTATAAGATCACCATCTGCCTGAGTTATTATTCCTTCTTCAAATTGAATTTTTATCTCTTTTGTTCTTATATGCTCAACTTCTTTCATTTTCATATGGGTTCCACCAAAATAAACCTTCGGAAAGTTAAAAAATAGTTTTAACTTTGACATATCATGAAATATTATGATATCAAGAAGACCATCTTCAATATTTGAAACTGGTGATATCTGCATACCACCACCAGCAAATTTTCCATTTGCAACAGTTATTAAGTATGCTTTTACCTTTCTAATCTTACCTTCAATTTCAATTATAAATTCAGGCACTTTCCATTTAAAAAGCACTTCTAAAAAAGCAAATAGATATGAAAGAACTCCAAAAATTTTATATTTTGTATTTGCAACTTTTGTAACTTCAGCATCAAGCCCAACTCCACAGAAATTTACAAATCTATCTTCATTAATTATTGGATGGTCAATTTCAATAATCTTTTTATTATTTAAAATTAATTTTAATGCATCAAGTGGATCTTTAGGAAGTTTTAATGTTCTTGGTAAATCTCTTCCTCTTCCTGCTGGAATAATTCCTAATAAAGTATCTTTATCAAAAATCCCCTCTGCAACTTCTCTTATTGTTCCATCCCCACCAACAGAAATCAAAGTTTTATATCCCTTTTTGATAATCTCTTTTGCTATCTCTGTTGCATGTTTAGGATATTCTGTTAATTTATATTCAAATTTTATTTTTTCTTTACTTAAATAGTCTTTTAATTTCTCCCATACTTTCAAACCCTTACCCATACCTGCTACTGGATTAATGATAAAAAAATAGTCCATAATAACCTCCATTTTTAACTCTTTTTAAAAATTTCTTCACCTTCAAAAAAAACCGAGTTAACCTCTCCTTTAAAGGATAGTGGATCATCTGTAAATGTTACAAAATCAGCAAATTTTCCAGGTGATAAACTACCAATCTTATTTTCCATTTCAACACTTTTTGCTGGATTAATAGTATAAGATTTAAATGCTTCAATAACATCAATTGCTTCTTTAATAAAAAACTTTTTACCTTTTATCTCTCTATCAACAGAAACCTTAATTCCTCTTAATGGATCTAAATCTTCAATTGGTGCATCTGTTCCAAAAATAAGTATTGCACCATTTTTTATTAAACTATTAAATGCATAAGTAAATTTTTCTCTATCACCTAAAAATTTTTCAATTTTATCAATATCAAGTATCATATGTGATGGCTGAACTGATAAAAAGATGTTTTTATTTTTAAGCATTTTTAAGAAATCATCTGATACAATTTGAGCATGTTCTATTCTATTTAATCTATTCCTTCCTTCTTTTGTTATAATTTTTAAAACAATTTCATTTGCTTTATCTCCAATAGCATGTATCCAGACATAAATTCCATTTTTATTTGCTTTATCAACAATTTCATCAAGTTCTTTTTCATCAAAATAATTAATTCCAAAATTATTTTTTTCATCTGTGAAGCCATCTTTCATATATGAAGTTTTTGAACCAAGAGAGCCATCCATAAAAATTTTAAGTCCACAGATTTTTAAAAATTCATATCCAAAGCCAGATCTTATTCCAAGTGAAATAGCATCATCTAATTTGTTCAATGGTATCGAATTCATTATTCTCAATTTGTATTTATTTTTAATTAAATTGGGAAGAATTCCTCCGTCCATATTACAAATTGAAGTTATTCCAAAGGAGTATAGTTTTTTTACCCCTTCTTTTAACATCTTATCGATATCTACCTTTTCTTTAAAAAATTCAAATATAATGTCAACTGCTCTTTCTCTTAAAATACCTGTCACTTCACCAAAACAATTTTTTTCTATTTTTGCGCCACTTATATGAGATATTTTATCTATATCTATTTCATTTAAAACTTTTGAATTTACCCAAATAGAATGTCCATCTCTTCTTTTTAGAATTACATATTTATCTTTAAAAATTTCATCCAAAAATTTTTTATCAGGTTTAATATTCCATTTTTCGTCATCCCAACCAAATCCATAAATTATATTGCTATCATTTTTATATTCCTTTAATTTTTTTATTACATCGTCAAAATTATCTATATTTGATAAGTTAAGTTCGAAAAGTGATTTTGAAAAAAGATAAAGATGAAGATGTGAATCAAAAAATCCTGGTAAAACATATGAGTTTTTTAAATCAATTTTTTCACATCTTTCACCAATAGTTAATTCTTCATTTCCAATGAAAATAACTTTGCCATCATCAACCAAAAGAGTTTTATTTAGGTTAAAATTTTCATCATAAATTTTTCCATTAAAGAATAATTTTTTCATTTTTTAAATCACATAAACAATATAAAAAATGAAATATATTAAAAGAACAATAAGTAAAGATTTCTTATAGTTAAGATTACTTATATATCTTATTCCTATTATTGTATATAAAATAAGAATAGTTCTAGGAAGGTATATTAAATAGAAAATAGTTTTATTTATAAAGTTAAATGATTCCTTAAAAGAAAATAGGATAATTAAACTGTATTGATAATCGAATATAAAATTTTTATTGATTAAAATTATTATCACAAAAATTATATATGAGGGTAGAAAAATAATTAGAGAATCTGATAGAGAAAGAATAAAACTTCTTTCAAAACCATAAAGTTTCAAAAAAACTTTAATGAAAAGTGCTAAAAAAATTAAAAATATAAAATTAAATGCAATTTGAGTTATTGAACCATAAAAAAATTCTTTTGAACTTGATAAGTTTTTTATTGAAAAAATTAAAATTGTTGTTAATAATAGGTAAAATATCAAAGAAAAAATAATTAAATTTTTATTTTTTAATTTTAAAAAAAACTTTTTTGGATTTATAAATAAAAAAATAAAATCCATATAATGATATATATCAGATTTTAACAAAATAAAAAGGGCTCCGATTTCTCGGAGCCCTAAAGTATTGACTTCTTTTAATATTCTGGCATTGGAGGTGGTGCTGGTTTTTCTTTTTCAGGAATTTCAGTTACTGATGCTTCTGTTGTTAAAAGAAGTGATGCTATTGATTCTGCATTCTGAAGTGCTGAACGAGTTACTTTAGCAGGATCAATAATTCCAACATCAAGGAGATTTTCAATCTTATGATTCTCAGCATTAAAACCAATGTTAACATCACTTTCTTTTATCTTCTCAACAATCATAACTCCCTTTTCTCCAGCATTATCCGCAATCTGTCTTAAAGGAGATTCAAGTGCTTTTCTTACAATATTTATGCCTGCATTATAATCAATTTCATTATTTTTCAATGAATCAAGAACCTTTTGAGCATTAATATAAATTACTCCACCACCTGGAACAATTCCTTCTTCAACTGCTGCTTTTGTTGCTGCTACTGCGTCTTCAACTCTATGTTTTCTCTCTTTCATTTCTGTTTCTGTTGCTGCACCAACTTTAATTATTGCAACTCCACCAGAAAGTTTTGCTAACCTTTCCTGAAGTTTTTCTCTATCATAATCTGATTTTGTTTCTTCAATCTGTTTTTTAATTTGTGCTATTCTTGCTTCAATCTCTTTTTTCGCTCCTTTTCCACCAACAATTGTAGTGTTATCTTTATCAACCTTAACCTTATCTGCTCTTCCTAACATATCAAGTGTTACATTTTCAAATTTTATTCCAAGATCCTGGGATATAACCTGTCCACCTGTTAAAATTGCAATATCCATAAGCATCTCTTTCCTTCTATCACCAAATCCTGGTGCTTTTACTCCGCAACACTGGAAAGTTCCTCTTACTTTGTTAACAACAAGAGTTGCTAAGGCTTCACCTTCAACTTCTTCTGCAATAACAAGGAAAGGCCTTCCTGTTTGTACTATTTTTTCAAGAAGTGGTAAAAATTCTTGAACTCCAGAAATCTTTTTATCTGTAATAACAATGTATGGGTCTTTAAGTTCAACTTCCATTTTTTCTGGATCGGTTATGAAATATGGAGATATGTAACCTCTGTCAAATTGCATTCCTTCGACAAGGTCAACCTTAATCTCAAGTCCCTGCCACTCTTCAACTGTTATAACTCCATCTTTTCCCACCTTATCCATTGCATTTGCAATTGCCTCTCCAATCTTTGGATCCTTTGAAGATACTGTTGCTACTTCTGCTATTCTTTTTTTCTCATCAACTTTCATTGAGACCTTTTTAATGTATTTCACAACTTCATTAACTGCATCATCCATTCCCTTTTTAAGAAGAACTGGATTTGCTCCTGCAGATACAAGTTTTAATCCTTCATGTATCATTTCTTGAGCAAGAACAGTTGCTGTTGTTGTTCCATCTCCTGCAACATCATTTGTTTTTGATGCAACTTCTTTTAATAGTTGAGCACCTAAATTTTCAAATGGGTCTTTAAGTTCAATCTCTTTTGCAATTGAAACTCCATCATCTGAGACAACTGGAGAACCAAATTTTCTTTCAAGAACTACATGTCTTGCTGTTGGACCGAGTGTTACCTTTACTGTATCTGCAACAGCATCAACTCCGTCAAGGAGTTTTTTTCTTGCATCTTCGCTGTAAAGAATTTGTTTTGCTGCCATATCTTACCTCCTTATCTTACACAAGAACTGCTAAAACATCCCTATCAGATAAAATTAAATATTCCTTATCTTCAATTTTTATTTCGGTTCCAGCATATTTTGAATAAATAACTGTATCCCCCTCCTTTATCTCCATTGGACTTCTCTGTCCATTGTCTAAAATTTTACCTGGACCTACTGCAATTACCTTACCCTTTTGTGGTTTTTCCTTTGCAGTATCAGGTAGAACAATGCCTGATTTTGTTTTTTCTTCTTCTTTTTCTGGTTCAACAATTATCTTGTCGCCAATTGGTTTTAGTTTCATATGTTCACCTCCTCTTTTAGCACTTTAAATTAAAGAGTGCTAATTTCTAATAAAAAATTATAATTACAAATTAATTTTTGTCAAGTGGTTTAAATTATTTTATTTGCTAAACAAAATTAATATTGTTTTTTATTAAAAAGAATAAGAGTTAAACCTCTAAAGAAAAGAAGTGATGATGCTATTAAAACAAGCAAAGGATATGGATAAAATGAGTATTTTTTTATTAATAAAATGAAAATTGTTAATAAACCAAAAATTGTACCAAAAGGAACAGCTCCCATAAATTTGATAAATCTATTTAATTTAAAGAGATTATAGAAAAATATAAAAGAGATACCTATTAAAAAGGATACAAAAACATAAAAAGGAAAAGGAGGAAAGAAAAACCCAATAGTTGCTGCAACACCCTGCCCTCCATTAAATCCAAAATATAATGGATAATTATTTCCAAGGATTAGTGCTATATAAGATAAAACAAGAACTACATTAGATTTTCCGAAATAATAGAAAATTAAAAAAATAGTTACACCTTTTAAAGCGTCCAAAAGTCCAACTAATAAACCAAATTTAAAACCAAATTGTCTTGAAACTCCTGAAGCACCTGGATAATCTTTTCCTCTTATATCATTTCCCTTAATATATTTGGTGATTATTACACCCCATGAAATTGAACCAATTAGATAACTTATAAAAGGTAAAATTATATATTTCATTATTAACTCTCCGAATATAAACATTATTATTTTAACATCTTTTTTTACTCTATTAAAAAAATAAAAAAATGATAAAATATGAAATTGTGTTTATAAGATATTATGTGAAAAGGAAGAGATAGATGAGTAACTTCAAAGATATTGAAAAAGAGGTTAAAATTTTAAAAGATTTTTTAAATCTTGACTACATTTCACTATATTATAATGGAAACAAAGTTACCATTGGAGATAATGAAGAAAATTTAAATAATTTAAAAATAGACTTTAATAAAGAATCTTTTATTGAGGTTTCAAAAAAAGAAAAATTAAGTGACGAAGATTTGAAAATATTGAATTATTTTACTTATAGATTAGAAAAAAATACATCATCTAATGATGATTTAAATAATAATAGAGTATTTAATGGCCTTAATGGTGTTAAAGATGAGATTAATTCAGCAAATAGAAAATTAAAGGATGAAATAGTTAGAATTTTATTAAAAACAATAGAAACAAAAGACATTGAGACATATGAACATTCAAAAGGTGTAGCATATTATGCAAAAAAAATTTCTGAAAAATATAATTTTAATTCTGAGCAAATAAAAGATATTGAATATGCTTCTTTGCTACATGATATAGGTAAAATTGCATTAAAAGAGCAAGTTCTATATAAACCAACAAAATTAAGGGAAGATGAATTTGAATATATCAAAAAACATTCTGAAATTGGTCATAAAATTCTATCAATTTCAGAACCTTTAAGAAATATTTCAAATTTTATTCTTCTTCATCATGAGTGGTATAACGGAATGGGTTATCCATATGGACTTAAGGGTGATAGCATTCCACTTGAAGCACAGATAATTTCGATATCAGATTTTATAGATACATATCTACAGGGTAGAAACTATTTTGAAAGAAAAGAGACACAGGATTTAATTTTAGAACTCAAAAGATTAAAAAATGTGAAATTTAAGGATGATTTAATAGAAAAGGCAATAGAGGTATTGGTAGAAAAAGATAAAGATGTTTAAGGTAATAAGAATAAAATCAAAAAAAAGAATTGAGGCAATTGAAATAACTGGTTATGTGAGAAATATAATTAAAGAAGTTGGTATTAAAGATGGAATCTGTATATTATATGTTCCACATACAACTGCTGGAATAATTATAAATGAAAATTCAGACCCTAATGTTATTGAAGATATTCTTGATAGATTGAATGAAATTATTCCACCAGATTTAAATTATAAACATCTCGAAGGAAATGCTGATTCACATATAAAATCTTCAATCACTTCAAACTCTGTTAATCTGATAATTGAAAATGGGGAACTAATGCTTGGAACATGGCAAGGAGTTTTCTTCCTTGAATTTGATGGACCAAGAGAAAGGAAAATCTACTGTAAGATTTTAAGAAATGTATAAAGAGAAATCTTCTATAATAATTATTGGAGAAGGTGGAATACCAAAAGATTTTCCTAAAAATGACCTTCTTAAATTTTTGAACATAAAATCTAAAATTGAGTGTGGTATTAATCTTTTAGAAGAAGAGAACATAATTTTTGAAAAACTAAGTAGCAAAATAAAAAAATGGAAAAGAAATTTTAGAAATGATGAATATTATCATTCTTTAGTTGATTTGCAAAACTTAATTTTCATAAAATCAAAAATAAAAACTGAAATTGCATTTTTAGATTATTGTGAACCAGATTTATATAATGCTATCAAGAATTTAATTGAAAGTGGTTACATAAAAATAATCCTAATAAGCCCAACTCTTATTCTTTCAAAAGAAAATGAATTTAAAATTAGTGATATTGTAAATTTTATTGAACTAAAATATAAAGATTTGGAAATAGTTAATTTATGTAATTTAGATTATGATATTATAAGTAACTTTTTTATTGACTTAATGGAAAGGGAAATAAATGATAAGTAAAATCGTTTCTTTCCTTCTTCTTATTCTTGTTGGTTATATTCTCAAATCCATCAAATTTTTAAACGAAGAAGATGGAGATATATTAAAGAAAATTCTCTTTAATATATCTTTACCATCTCTTATTCTTTATTCCATAATAACTTCAAAATTTTCTGGTAACTTTCTTATTCTTTTTATTCTTGTTCCACTTACTATGATAATTCAGTTTTTTTTACTTTTTATTTTTGGAAAATTATATATTAAAGACCAAAAAGATCTTGCAACACTAATACTATCTGGAGTTATGGGTAATACTGCATTTCTTGGCTATCCACTTGTTGAAATCTTTTTTGGCTTAAATAATCTACCTTATGGTATTTTGTATGATCAGGCACATTTTTATACATTTCTAATTATCATTTATCCTCTCATTTCATTTTTATCAGGTAACAGTTTAAAAAATATAAAATCATCCTTAATTTCTCCTCCTGTAATTGCATTTTTAACTGGTCTTATCCTGAGAAATTTTTATATGCCTTCAATAATAATTGAGTCATTGAATATCTTAAAATCATCAGTGACTCCTCTTGTTATGCTTTATATTGGGATAAATCTTGAGTTTAAATTTGATAAAAAGGATTTTGGATATTTACTTCCTGTTGTAATTTTTAAACTTTTGTTATTTCCATTTTTATTTTATTTTGTCTCTTCATTTTTTATCATAGAAAAAAACATTTTAAATGTTGCGCTTCTTCAAAGTATGATGCCTACAATGATGGCTACTATAATTTTTGGTGCACAAATTGGTTTAAATAAAAAAACTCTCGCTAAAGCTGTTGGATTAACAACAATACTTTCGCCATTAACAATAATTATACTTTCAGAATTTTTGATCAAATAGTATAATTTTTAATTATATATAGTTTAGGAGGTTGTTTGTGGAAAGATTAAGAGAAGAAATCATTATGATTCTATCAAGAAATGACACAGATTTTTTTGAAATAGTTTCGAAAAGTAATTTTACAGCAAAAGAGGTTCTTGATGAATTAAAAAAACTTGTGGAGGAAAAAATTATAAGAGAAAAAGATGGAGTTTTTTCTTTAGAAAATAAATTTGATAAAAAGGTATCTCATTCTTTTTTGTGTGATAGATGTAATGGTAGAAGGGTTTTTGATAATTTAAATCTCTGGTCTGATTTAATTAAAGAGTATGATGAAATTACAAAAAAAAGACCATTACCTACAAATGTTTATGATCAGGGTGTAATTGATAATGAATCTGCTCTATCGAGATTTTTATATATGCTTTCCAGGGGCGATCTTTTCAAAAAGAAAATTATAATTCTTGGTGATGATGATTTGATGAGTATTTTATTTTCACTTTCAGGTATTGTTGATGAGGTAATAGTTCTTGAAATAGATGAAAGATTGGTAAATTTTATAAATACAATAAAAAAAGAGAAAAATCTAAAAAATATTGAAGCATATGTTTATGATGCAAGAGATCCAATTGATGATATTTTTAAAAATAAATTCGATACATTTTTTACAGACCCAGTTGAAACTGTTGAGGGGCTACTGATTTTTGTTTCAAGAATGGTTGAAGCATTAAAAGGAGATAGATGTTCTGGTTATTTTGGATTAACAAGTATTGAATCAAATATTGATAAGTGGTTAAGAATACAGAAATCTCTTAATGAAATGAATCTTATTATAACTGATATAATAAGAAATTTTTCATATTATAAATTGAGTGATAATATAGTTGAAAGTGACTTACTGATTGTAAAAGAAAATCCTTTCAATATTAAAAATCCTGAAAAAATTTGGTATAACTCTCATCTATATAGAGTTGAAATAAATGGTGAGAAAAAACCAAAATATACTGGTAAAGTCGATTTAGGAAGAGATTTATATTTTGACGAATATACTTATGTTGTAAAACCATGATAGAAGATTTTATTCTTTTAAGACCTGCCTGGGCAGAAATAAACCTTGACAACTTAAAGAAAAATTTTGAATTAATTAGAAGTGTGGTTAAGAATAAAAAGATAATTTCTGTGGTTAAAGCAGATGCATATGGTCATGGAGCGGTTGAGGTTTCAAAAGAGCTTGAAAAACTTGGAAGTGATTACTTTGCAGTTGCAACGCTTGAAGAGGGAATGGAATTAAGAATAAATGGCATATCTAAGCCAGTATTAATTTTTGGTTATGTATTTCCAAAACAAGCAAATTATATACTCGATTTTTCATTAACTCCGACCATCTATTCAATTGAACTTGCAAGAGAACTTGATAATTTATGTGATATAAGAAAAGAAAAGGTGAATATTCATATAAAAATTGATACTGGAATGGGAAGAGTTGGAGTTTTATGGGAAGACGCATTAAATTTTATTAAGAATATAAAGAAATTTAAGAATTTGAATATTGAGGGTTTATATGCGCATTTTTCAACTGCTGATGAAAAAGATAAAGGTTTTTCAAAAATTCAATTTGATAGATTTATGAAAGTTTTAGATTCTCTTAAAAAAGAAGGAATAGTTATACCTCTAACTCATCATGGAAATTCAGCAACAGTTATTGACTTGCATCAATATATTCTCGATGGAGTTAGATGTGGGATTATGCTTTATGGTTTAAAACCATCAGGAAATGTAAAAAATATTAAACTTTTTCCAGTTATGTCAATAAAATCTAAATTAATTTTTATCAAAAATGTTCCAAAAGATACTCCAATTAGTTATGGAAGAACATATTATACAAAAAAAGATAGCATAATAGGAACCATACCAATTGGTTATGCAGATGGATATCCAAGATTACTTTCAAACAAGGGTCATGTTTTATTTAGAGGAAAAAGAGTAAAAGTTATTGGAACTGTTACAATGGACCAATTTATGATTGATATTTCTAAATTTAAAAATCCTCAGGTTGGAGAAGATGTTATAATAATAGGTAAAGACAATAAAGAAGAAATAAGTGCAGATGAAATTGCTAAAAAGTGTAAAACTATAAATTACGAGATAGTTACAAGAATAGGAAAAAGATTGCCAAGAGTTTATTTAAAAAATAAAGAAGTTGTGAAAATTAAAACATTACTTGATAGATAGGAGGTTTTAGTATGAGTAAAGAGAAGTCAAAAAAAGGCAAAATCAATAAACAAAAAAACGATCTCTCGAAAACTTATTTTATAATTATTGCGCTATTGATTGTAGTATTTTTAATCATTTTTCTGATTCCTACCTTTTCTTCAAGAGAAATAAGTCTTGATAAGGGTTTAAAAACAATATTTGGAGATGATTATACTGTTTATGAAACAAAAGTTATAACCTCTCCTGATAATCCAAATGTTACTGCCTCTTTTGATACACTATTAAACAAAAAAGGTACATCCATTGGTAAATATACTCTTATTAACTACACAAATCTTTTTTTAAAGAATAGAGATAATTCTATAAAACTTATTATTGCATTTGATAATAATGGAAAAATAAAAAAAATTTTTCCATTAAGTAAGATTAAAACTGAGAAAGAAACTAACTGGGAAGATTATTTTAATGGCTTTGTTGGTAAGGATTTTAAGGATTTATTATCAAAACCTGTTGCACTTCCATCTGAGAATAGTGAACTTGCATTAAACTTAAGAGACAAAATTAAAGAGGTATCTTCTCTTTCCTATATAATGGATTATGGAGTTGAGGCATATAATAGTATAAATACAGAACCAAAAGAATATAAAAGGCTTGTTGTTGGTGATAAAATTCCAGATTTTCAAATCAAAGACATAAATGGAAATCTTATTTCAAATGAAACAATTAAAGGTAAAAAGACAATAATTGTTTCAACAAATGCAACCTGTGGGAGTTGTATCCAACATACTCATGAATTTGATGAACTTATAAGTAAAATTAAAAAAGGTAAAAATTTTAATTATATATTTATATCTGAAACGGGTGAGGAAAAAACAACAAATGAATATCTAACTAAAACTCCAAATAAAGATATATTAAAAATAACAATAGATCAGAGTCAGGAAGTTCTTAAATTATTAACAATAGAGTTTACTCCTGAAATATTATTTGTTGATGTTGATGGAACGGTTTTATTCCATGGTTCACCAACAACACAGGACTTAGAAAATAAGTTAACAGAATTTTTAAAATAAAATGAAAAAAACAATATTAATTTTTTTGTTTATTATTTTCCTATTTTCTTTTTTCTTAAAGATTACTCTTTCCTATTCTGGTGATATACTAATTTACTATTTTTATATTGAAGGTTGTCCTGAATGCGCAAGAGTTAAACCTTTTTTAGAATCCCTTGAAGCCAAAGATAGTAGATTAAAGATAACTAAACTTAATATTGCTCTTCCAGAAAATCAAGAATTGAGAGCAAAACTTGATGAATTTTATAATGTTCCTGAAGATAAAAGAGGTGTTGTTCCAGCAATTTTTATAGGCAAAGATGTTTTTATAAGAGAAAATGATATTTTTGATAATATAAAAATTAAAATTGAAAATTATGATTCCTTAGATTCAGAATATCTATTAAAAGGATTATCTTCAACAATTTCAGGTAAAGAAAAAATAAAAGAGTATTTTCAAAAATTTGGTGTCTTAGTTATATTTGTAGCAGGATTAATAGACGGTATAAATCCATGTGCTTTTGCAGTTTTAATTTTTTTTATAACTTTTCTTTTATCTCAGAATAGGAAAAAAGAGGACATTTTACTAACTGGAATCTCATTTACTCTTGGTGTTTTTATTGCTTATCTTCTTTCAGGTGTTGGATTATTTAGAATTATTCAAAAATATTCAATAATTGGTTTATTTTCAAAAATTCTTTATGCATTCACTGCAGGCCTTGTTCTTATCTTTGCTCTTTATTCATATCTTGATTATTTGAAGATAAAAAAAGGAGAAGGAAAAGATATAACGCTTCAACTTCCTGGAATATTCAAAAAAAGTGCTAAAAATATAATTAAAAAACAACCAAAATCTTCTTTGATTTTTTTAACTGCTTTTTTAATTGCTTTTCCTATCTCAGTTATTGAATTTTTATGTACAGGGCAAACATATTTACCAACAATAGTTTATATTATTGGGATTCCAGAATTAACAAGAAGAGCTGTTTTTTATTTAATAATCTATAATTTAATGTTTGTTTTACCTTTAATAATTATATTTTCAGGTGTATATTTTGGGTTAACAAATAGAAATTTAGGGGAACTAATGAGGAAAAATGTTGGAAAAATAAAATTAGTTACATCAGTTATTTTTCTTATTCTTGGTCTTTTTCTTTTATATCTTACCTTGAAGTCTTTTGGTCTATTTGTATAAAGTTATATAATTAAATAGATGAGGAAAAAAATAGTTACTAAAAAAGTTTATAAAGAAAGAAGAATTGCTTTTTTAATATTATTAATTTTTCTTATAGTTTTTCTATTTTCATTAAGATTTTTGAATTTAAATATTTTTAATAGAGGAACTGAAACTGTAAAAATATATTTTTTTGATGAAAAGTCTAAAGAACTCATTTTTGAAAAAAGAACCATACCTAAATATTCTTCTATTCAGGAAAAAACAAAAAGATTACTTGATGAACTTATATCTGGACCAAAATCAGAAAGTTTAAAACAAGTTATTGATCCTAAAACAAAGGTTTTATCAGTTGATATAAATAAGGACGAAGCAATAATTTCGTTTTCAAAAGAAATCAAAAATAGAGTCCTTGAAGGTGTAACTGGTGAAGCAGCTTCTTTATACTCTATAGTGAATACTGTAATTGGAAATACCTCATTAAGAAATGTTTCTATTCTTGTTGAGGGAAAGAAAAGCGATTTATACTGGAATTCAATTTCAATATCATCAACACTTTCATTTTTTTCATCTAAATTACCATCAGGAAAAAAGGTAAATATTTATTACTTTGATAAAAATTATGAACACCCAATAGTTGTTGAAGAAGAAATATCAGAACCAAAAGACTCTATTGAATGGGCTAAACTTATTTTCAGTAAATTAAAAGCAGGGCCTGATTCATCATTAACTGGAAAGGTATATAAAACTATTCCTGATGAGGCAATTTTAAAAGATATAAAAATTGAGGGTGATCTGATTTATCTTAACTTTACATCAGATATATTAAATTATAGAGGTTTTGGTTCAAGTTCTGAATATGGCTTTATGTATTCTATTGTTCTTTCTGTTACTGAAATACCTGGTATAAAAAGAGTTCTTTTTTTAATTGATGGAAAGGTTACTGAAACTATAGGTGGAAATTTTGATACATCAAAACCATTAACAAGGTGGTATTATGATTTAAATCCCCCACCAGAAGGAATGTATGGATATCCTATTTATTATATATATAAAGAAGGGGATGATCTTTTTTTAACATGTGAAACTGTGTTTAATAAATCAAAAGATGAAGCAAATGTTATTTATGGTGATTTATTAAAACCACCTTCTCCACTCTTAACATTAATTCCTTCAAATTCGAAATTATTATCTTATAAAATCAGTAATGATATTATAAAAATTGATCTTGATATAGATTTAGCATCTATTGATTCAATAACAAAAGAGAAACTTTTCTTAAAACAGTTAGTTTTCACATTTACCGATGCTTTAAATTTAAAGGAAGTTGATATAACAATAAAAGGTAAAAAAACGAAGCTTCCTTTTGGAACATCTATAGATAAACCGCTTTCAAGAGATTCTTTATGATATTTGAAGGAATTGTTAAATCTGGCAATAAAGAGGGAAGTAAATATATTAAAATTTACAAAGAAAAAATTAAAAAAATAATAAATAAAGATATTTACGAGGGTACTTTAAACGTAGAGATTAAATCTTTTGTTAAAAATTTAAAATTTAAAAATAGTCATATTATAAATAGATTTAATGATTTTGGAAAGGTAACTATTACTCCTTGTAAAATTAATGATTTTGATGCATATATAGTTCTTCCTGAAAAAACTAAGCACAAAAATGTTTTTGAAATAATTTCAACAATCTCATTAAGAGAAAAATTCAATTTAAAAGATGGAGATAAGGTTAAAATAGAAGTTAATACCTTAAATGAATTTTAAGTAATTTTTCTTATGACAAGTTTTGAAATGAGTTTTAAAGATTCCATAACCCCTATCCCTTGAACAGCAATTGCTTCAAAATATGGAAAAGAGTTAAAATTTAATGAATTATTCAACTCTTCAATAGAGATTATATCTTCGAGGTCTCTTTTGTTATATTGTAAAATAATTGGAGTATTCTCAATACTCAAACCATATTCTTTCATATTTTCAACCATATCCTTTAAACTCTCAATATTTTTCTCAAAAACAACTTTTTGTGAATCAGCAACAAAAATAATACCATCAGTTGCTCTTAAAATAGTTTTTCTCGTTAAAGAGTATATTGCTTGCCCTGGAACAGTGTAAAGTGATAATTTTATTGTATATCCTTTGATGCTTCCGAGGTCTAGAGGTAAGAAGTCAAAAAAAAGCGTTCTCTCGTCTTGAGTTGCTATTGATGTAAATTTTCCTTTAAGTTCTTCTGGTAATTTATCATAAATAAATCTTAAATTTGTGGTTTTACCACTCATTGCAGGGCCATAATAAACTATTTTAAATGTTATCTCTTTTGTTGAGTAATTGATAAGTGCCATCTTCTTAATTTATCTTAGAATAGATTATCGAGTTTATTTTCTATCTCTTCTTCAAAACCCTCTTTCTCTTCTATTTTTCTATCTTTAACTGTTTGAACATTTTTCAAAAATGGTGAAATTTCTGAGGATATTTTTTTAGACCAGAATCTAATTGCACCAATAGGTGCTCTATTGTCAAAAACTATTACAAGCAAAATCTGTGGAACAAGAAGTGAAATGTGAATATTTGCTTCTTCTCCTTGATGAAATGTAACAGTAAACTCTTTCTCTCCTAATAGTTTAGCAAGTTCATTTGTTGCAGAAAATAAACCTGCAGAGAGAGCGCTTATATTTGATGCATCTCTCCTTGAAATTGATCCATGTTTTGTAATAAGTTGACCAGATCTATCTGTTAATAAAATATTTTTAGCTTGCGAATCTGCTAAAGTTTGCGCAAGATAATCATCAATTCTTTTTAAATCTTCATCAGAGATAACAACTGAAACTAATCCTTCAGACATCTTCTTACTCCTTTCTCAAAGAAATTATACCCTTTTTATATAATTCTTCAATAATATTTATAAATTTTACTTTTTCACTTCCAAGTTCTTCCATTATATCACAGCATTTTTTATTACCATCAATAGTCATAATTATCCTCCACTCATCTTTATCAAGAGAGAAATTCTCTAATTTAATTTCATTATTAATTTCAGGAATATAGTCAAGCACTTCTTCTTTTGATTTAAACTCATCCTGTCCTGTAATTGCCTCAAGAATTGTTTTTGATGTATCATCGTCTATAGACGGTGGTGGAAGAATTATATTTTCAATAAATCTAAAACTTCCTTCTCTCCAACTAATTATCTCTATTAAGGCTTCTTTACCTACATTATCAATAGAATGTGCATGAATTAACTTTCCATTTTTAAAAAAAAGTTCACCCTTCCCTTTCTTGGGTATTAAAATTTCAAGTTTTCCTGTTTTACCCATAGATGAAAGGGTTTGAATTACATCATTAATTCCTAAAAAACCCAAATCACCTTTAAATTCCATTTTTATTACCTCTTAAATTAATTTTATGTTATTATACTATAAATAAGAAATTTTTTGGAGGTTAAAGTGGGAGTACCATTAGGACCAAAAATTAGAAAAGTTGAAGTAAATATTTTAACAAGCAGTAATTATATAATTACTGGTAAAATTTCTGTTCCTGAAGAAATGAGATTTTCTGATGCTTTAAATAAATTTCTAAAGGATACAAAATTCTTACCTGTTGTTGAAATTGAAATAAAAAATATTAATAATGAAAAGATTGGTGAATCAGATTTTTCTTTAATAAATAAAGATTTAATTGTTGCAATTTACCCAGTAGAAAAGGGTTTATAATTAGATTTATTATGTTATAACATTTTCTATTAAATAATAAATTTTTATATCTAATGCCAATTTTAAAAAATTTTAATTAAGTTTAATTATTTAGAAAATTATTGATGTTATAATTATTTTGAGAACTGGAGGTGAACATTATGGAATTTTGGGATTATCTTACAGATAGCTCAAGACAGGTTTTTTATCTTGCTCAAGAAGAAGCACAAAGATTAAACAATAATTATATTGGTACAGAACATCTGCTTCTTGGATTAAGTAAACTTGAAAATGGACTTGCTGCAAAGGCTCTTTCAAATTTTAATCTTGAATATGGAATAATTGCAACAAAAGTTAGAGAAATGGTAAATGGTTTAAGTAGTGAGGAAGATTTTTATTCTTCAAAAAGAATAATTTTAACTCCAAGAGTAAAAAGAATACTTGAGTTATCAAAAATGATAGCACAAGAGATTGGTGAATATTATGTTGACACTGAGCATATACTTCTTGGAATTCTTGAGGAAGGAGAAGGTATGGCGATAAAAGTCCTTAATGACCTTGGAGTTGAATCTGAAAAATTAAGAGAAGAAATTTATCAAATGATAGAAGATAAAAAATATGGTAGAAAAACAGAGGAAAGAAGAGAAAGAGTTGAAAAAAGAACCAAAACTCCTACTCTTGACCAATTTTCAAGAGACCTTACTTTTCTTGCCCAACAAAATAAACTTGACCCTGTTATAGGAAGAGAAAAAGAAATAGGTAGAGTTATTGAAATTCTATCAAGAAGAACAAAAAATAATCCAGTATTGATTGGAGATCCTGGTGTTGGAAAAACTGCAATTGTTGAAGGCCTTGCACAGAAAATTATAAAATATGAGGTGCCAGAACCATTAAAAAATAAAAGAGTTATTGCCCTTGACCTTCCTTCTCTTGTTGCTGGTACAAAATATAGAGGTGAATTTGAAGAGAGGATGAAAAGAGTTTTACAGGAGATAAAAAGAAGTCAAGGAGAGGTTATATTATTTATTGATGAGATACATACTCTTGTAGGAGCAGGTAGCGCAGAAGGAGCAATTGACGCTTCTAATATATTAAAGCCAGAACTTGCTCGTGGAGAAATTCAATGTATCGGTGCAACAACTCTTAAAGATTATAGAAAATATATTGAAAAAGACTCAGCACTTGAAAGAAGATTTCAACCAATCATGGTAGAAGAGCCATCATATGAAGATACTGTATTGATATTAAAAGGATTGAGAAGTAAATATGAAGAACATCACAAAGTTAAAATTCTTGATGAAACAATATTGGAAGCAGTAAAATTATCAACAAGATATATAACATCAAGATTTTTACCTGATAAAGCAATTGATATAATTGATGAATCATCTGCAAAAGTTAGATTAAGATTAACACTAAAACCTCAAGATATTGTTGAACTTGAAAATAAAATAAAAGAAGTGAAAGAAAAGAAAGATAAAGCAATAAATGAACAGAATTATGAACTTGCAGCAAAATTTAGAGATGAAGAACAGAAATTAAAAAAAGACCTTGAAGAAAATAAATTAAAATGGAAAAAATTAAGAGAAACAGAAAGGCCTTCAGTTACACCAGAAGATGTTGCAGAAGTTGTTTCGATGTGGACAGGTATTCCAGTTAAAAGATTACTTGTTGAAGAAAAAGAGAGATTGTTAAAACTTGAAGATGAGTTACATAAAAGAATAATAAATCAAAATGAGGCTGTTGAGGTTATTTCAAAAGCAATTAGAAGAGCAAAAGCAGGACTTAAAGATCCTACTAAACCAATTGGTTCATTTCTATTTTTAGGTCCAACTGGAGTTGGTAAAACTGAACTTTCAAAAGCACTTGCAGAAATTCTTTTTGATAGTGAAGATGCTTTAATAAGACTTGATATGTCAGAGTATATGGAAAAATTTAATGTTTCAAGACTTATAGGTTCGCCTCCAGGTTATGTGGGTTATGAAGAGGGAGGACAACTTACCGAACTGGTAAGAAGAAGACCTTATTCAATAATTCTTTTTGATGAAATAGAAAAGGCGCACCCAGATGTTTTCAATATACTGCTTCAAATTTTAGATTCTGGGAAGTTAACAGATAGCCAAGGACATGTTGTTGATTTTAGAAATACAATAATAATTCTTACATCAAATCTTGGCACAACTTTTGATTCAATGAAAAAATTTGGATTTGTTAAGGGAGAAGACGTTGATTATAAAGAGATGAAAAATAAAGTAATTTTTGAACTAAGAAATACATTTAGACCTGAATTTTTAAATAGAATAGATGAGGTTGTTATATTCAATTTCCTTTCAAAGGAAGATGTTAAAAAGATACTCGATATTATGCTTAAGAGAATTAAAGAAGAATTAAAAGAAAGAAACATAATGATTCAATTAACTGAAGAAGCAAAAGATTTCATTATAGATAAAGGGTTTGATAGAAATTTTGGTGCAAGAAACTTATGGAGAACAATATTAAGAGAACTCGAAAATCCTCTATCAGAAAAGTTACTGAAAGGAGAATTTGACGACGGAGATTCAATTCTTGTAGATAAAGATACAGAATCTCTTATCTTTAAAAAGATTGAAGAAAAAGAAAGTATCTCAAAAGGTTAATTATTTATCTACTATTAATGAGATAAGCAAAGGAGCACTTTATCCTTATTATATTCTTGTTGGAGATGCAAGTTATCTAAAGAATCAAATTATTGAAAAAATAAAATTTAACCTTAAAGTTTCAAATATCTTGGTTTTAGAGGGTGAATCTAATTTAAAATATTTGATTGATTCTATAGATTCACCCTCATTTTTTTCTTCATCTAAAGTTATATTTATTAAAAACGCCCAAAAGATTGATAATTTTAAATGGGATTATTTTAAAAATATAGAAAATAGAGTAATAATTTTTGATGATAAGGATGGTAAAATTCCAACTCCTCCTGAGGAAATTGAAGAAAAAGTAAAGGTAATAAATGATAAAAATATAAGTTTGGAAATTTTAAAAAAATGGGTTATTAAAAAATTTAAGGAAAAAAATAAAAATATAGATGAAGGTGCGTTATATAAATTAATTTTTAGTTGCGAAAATGATCTTGATATATTAATTACTGAAATAGAAAAATTATCTTTAATAGAAAAAGATAATTTAATTGAAGAAGATATTGAAAAATATATATATCCTGTCGATATACCAAATATTTTCGATCTAATAAATTATTTTATCAAAAATAAAAAAAGGAAGTTTCTTCAAGATTTAGATAAAACAATCGAAAGAGGGGAGAATTTTGAAAGGTTATTTTATATGATATTAAATCATATAATTTCACTTATTGACATTAAAATTTCAATTTTAGAAGGGGAAAAAGATAAAGATATTATGAGTTCGCTTAAATTAAATCCATACAAATTTTCGCTTCTTAAAGATGAAGCAAGTGAATTTAAAATTGGAGAACTTAAATCAATATTAAAAAAATTAGAAGAAATTGAAGAAACTATAAAATTAAGTAAGGGTTTTCAAAAAGAAAGAATAGAGTTGACTATTTTAAAATCTTGAAATCTCACTCATTAAACTACTTTTTTTTCTTGCTGCTGTATTTTTATGAAGTGCTCCTTTTGAAACAGCATGATCAATAAATGAAATGGCACTCTTTGCTTTTTCAAGAAATTCATCTTTTGTTTTAGCATCAGTTGCTTCTTTAATAAGATTTTTTATTCTTGTTTTATAATATCTATTTAATTCTCTTCTTTTAATATTTTGTTTAGCATCCTTAATACCAGCTTTAATTCTTTTTGCCATATTCTAAAATCCTCCTTTTATCATAGTTAATTTTAGAATTTTATCATATTATTTTTCTTTTTCAATTCAAAATTAAATAGTCTTTAAAGAAATTCTAAGTTTTGTTTCACATAATTTACAAAAATTTTTTTCTTTTTTATCAACATCATTTATTGATAATGAAAAATTCATAACACAACTTTTATTATTACAATGGCCTAAACCAAAAGTGTGTCCGAGTTCATGAGTTGATTCTTTAATAGACCTGTCTAAAAATAATTTTTTATCTTCTTCAAATAATCTATAAAGAGAGACAATCGCATATTTTCCATTTAATTCTGCAGAACCAAATAAAAAATTATATCCGTCTTCATAAATATCTTCATTTATTATGCCTATAATTTTTAAAGATTCATCTTTAATATTTTCTTTTAAATAAAATATTAATTTACCAACAGGATATTGATTTCTTAATAAATTTTTATAATCATCTGGCATATTTAAATTTTTCTCAATTAAAACTGGAAATTTGAAAGTTTTTTCAAAATTATTTTTTATCTCATTGAGAATAAAAAAAGGAGGATCTATTAAAGGAACGATTTTTATCGATCTATCCATATTAATATTATAACAAAACATTTATGATATAATACTATGGACAAGGAGGTCTTGAATGGGAAGACAACAAAAGATTAAGATGGAAAGAAAGATTAAAGAAAAAGAAGGATTTTTAGATAAAGGAAAATTAAAAAATATTATCTTAAAATCAATAGCAATGTTTATAATTGCTTTAATAGTAATATTTGGGGCAACATATTTAATTGCATATAAAGATAGAGATGTTGAGGCAAAAATTGGCTCAACAGTTATTAAAAAATCTGAATTAAATGCAAGAATAGAAGCAGTTAAAAATCAATATAAAAGTTATGGAATAGACCCAAATGATCCTCAATATAAATCTATATTTGATTCAGTTGTTGAACAAATAAGAGAAGAATATATAAACAGTGCTCTTGTTGAAGAATATGCAAAAAGAAACAACATTAAGCCAACAGATGAGGAGATTAAACAACAAGTTGATAAAGAAATTGAAAATATTAAAAGTGGTTTTCAATCAGAAGAGGAATATAAAAAAGCAGTAGAACAATCAAGATTCAAAACTGAAGATGCTTTAAGAGAAGAAATTAAAAAATATGTAATGCCTGATATTCTTGAAGCAAAATCACTTGCACCAATCTATTCACAGATAAAAGTAACAGAAGAAGATGCGTTAAACTATTTTAACGAAGTTTCACAGGTTAGAGCAAGACATATATTGATAAAAGTCGATGAAGGAGCAGATGAAAAAACTATAAATGAAAAAAAGGCGCTTGCTGAAGAACTAAGGCAGAGAATTCTTAAAGGAGAGGACTTTGCTAAACTTGCTAAAGAATATTCTGAAGACCCGGGTTCAAAAGATAATGGTGGAGATTTGGGATTTTTCGGTAAAGGTCAAATGGTTAAAGAGTTTGAAGAAGCTGCTTTTTCGCTTAAACCAGGAGAAGTAAGCGAAGTTATCAAAACTCAATATGGATTTCACATAATTCAGGTATTGGATACCAAAATAAAAGGGAGAAGCTATGATCAACCAGAAAAGGTTAAAGCAAAACATATTTTAATTAAGGTAGATAAAACAGCAACACAAGAAGATATTCAGAAAAAGACTGATCTTGTTAATGAAATTTATAATAAATTATTAAAAGGAAGTGATTTTGATAGTTTAGCAAGGGAAATCTCTGACGATACAAACACAAAGGACAATGGTGGAGATTTGGGTGAAGTAAGTAAGGGCTCAAAAGGTGATGCATGGGATAATGTCGTTTTTAACCTAAAAAAAGGTACATTTTCAAAACCATTTGAAACAGATGAGGGTTATGAAATAGTTTATGTATACGATAAGATACCAGCAGTTACTGCAACTTTTGAAAGTGTAAAAGATGAAATAATTAAAACCCTTGAAACGAATAAAAGGAATGAAGCAAGAACGACATGGTTGAACGAAAGAAAAACAGAATATGGAGTTAAATATGGAAATATGTGGGATGAAGTAACTGGCTTTTTTAATAATAAAATATTTGGACCAATTAAAAACTTCTTTATAAATTTAAGAAATTCTATTCAATCAAATAGTGGAACTAATACAAACCAAAATAACTCTAATAATCAAGGAGAAAAACCGTAGATGGCAAAAAAGAAGATAAAAAAAATTGGTAATATTATTAAAAAAATATTTATACCAATAATTATAATTCTTATAGGTTTTTTTTCTATCTACTACGCTTTTGCTCAAAGAGATTTAGCAGCAAAGGTTTATAATGAAAAAATCTATAAAGGAGAGGTTGAGGCTGCAGTTAATAGAAAAATAAAAGAGTATCAGCAGGACAATATTGAACTTTCAAATACTGATATTGAAGCAATAAGAAAACAAACCTTAAACGATATGATTGAGGGATTGCTTCTTGATAAATACGCTGCTGACCATGGAATAACTGTTACAGAAGAAGAAATAAAAAATGAAATTCAAACTATGAGGGAATATACTGGGCTTTCAGAAGATGATGTATATAAACAAGCATTGAGTAAATATCAATTGCTTGAATCGGATATAAATGAAATGGTTAGAAGTTCTTTAATTGCGGATAAAGTTTATTATGAAGTAATAAAAAATTTAGATATGACAGATGAAGAGGTTTGGGATTACTTTAAAATTAGAGTAAAATTCTACGATGGTTCAAGAAGATTCTCACACATTTTTATGGTTGTAGATTCACAAAATGATACAATAGAAGATATAAATAAAAAATATGAAAAAATGAAAGAGATAAGAGAGAAAATTCTAAAAGGAGAGGATTTTGTAAAACTTGTTAAAGAATATTCAGAAGATACATCAACAAAAGATAAAGGAGGCGATCTTTTCTGGTTTAGAAAAGGAACTTTAAGTGATAGTGAGTTATCAAAAGTTGCATTTACATTAAATTTAAATGAAATATCAGATGTTATAAAAAGTCAGTATGGCTTTCATATTTTAAAAGTTACAGATATGGTACCTGAAAATTTATCTTCTCTTAAAGAAGATGAGATTAAAAAATATTTTGAAAAAATTAAAGACCTCGTAAAATCAGATGCTCTTTATCAAAAAAGTGATGAAAAAATAAAAGAGTTTAATAAATCTTTATGGGATATATATAAAAGTGGAATAAAAATTGGAAATCCATGGGATAAAATAAAAACAATTTTTAATAATTTTATTAAAAAATTAGAGGGATAATGAGATGAAAAACAAGATTATCATTTTAATTATTGTTTTGATTTTGATATTCATAGGTTCCTTTTTCTTTTTAACAGCAACCCATATTGAAGGGATAGTATATGATTCTATTACAAATAAAGGCATATCTGATGCATCAGTAAAAATTAATGGAATAACTTATAAAACTGATATTGAAGGAAAATTCAGAGCATACACACCCCCACTTAATAAATCTATATTAGTTGAAAAAAGTGGATATAAAAATTTTAATGAAGTTTTCCCATCAAAAATAGGCTTACAAATAGTAGAAATAGGACTAAAACCATATTCCTTTGAGGAGATAATAAATAATTATAAAGAAAAGACAAAAACACTTAAAAGTTATCATTATATTTATGATATAGAGAGTAGTGTAGATAGTTCAATTGAAAACTTTTCTATGGAAGCAAAATGGAAGCAAGATGCTATCTATTTTAAATCAGTAAAAAAAGGTGAAGGAGAATCTTTTTTGGAAATATATATTTTTAATGATTATATCTATTTTAGGGATGCTGAAAATAAAAATTTTGAAAAAATTGAAAAAAACAAATTTAGCGAAATCCCTCCAACTTTGTCCTTAAGTGATATTGTTGATCTTTTTACTATAAAAAGCACACCTTCTAAATTTACTTTTATAAAAGAAGATAAATTAAATGATGATGATGTTCTTTTGTTTGATGTAAAATGGGAAGATCTTTTTAGTGAAACTACAGGAAATTTATTTATTAGAAAAAAGGATAATTTGGTTGTTAAGTTTAATATAGAAGATAGTGGATTAAATGAAGAAGGAAAAAGTGTAAAAACAAAAATTGAATTTTCACTTTTAGATATAAATAAAGATTTTGTCCTAAACCCTCCTCAATAAAAAATATTTCTTCAAATCTATATTTTATCTTATCTCTTGACAAATTTTAATTATTTATTATAATAATAATAGATAAAAAAAGGAGGTGATGACCATGGCAATAAGAAGATGGGAACCATGGGATTTTGATATCTTTTCAGATTTTGATAGATTAAGAAGAGAGATTGACAGAATGTTTGAAGATTTTATACCAGTTAGAAGGGAAAGAGAAATAACTTTTCTTCCTAAAATTGATTTACTTGAAACAGATAGTGATATAGTTCTTAAAGCAGAACTTCCTGGTTTGAAAAAAGAGAATATTGATATTACCGTTACAGAAGACGAAGTTCATCTAAAAGGTGAAAGAAAAGAAGAAATGGAAACAAAGAAAGAAAATTACTTAAGAAAGGAAATTTGCTATGGTAAATTTGAAAGAGTTGTATCGCTTCCTACAGAAGTTGATCCAGAAAAAGTACAAGCAGAATTTAAAGAAGGAGTTCTTGAAATAAAAATGCCAAAAAAAGAAGAAGCTAAAAGAAAGATTAAAAAAATTGAAATTAAATAATTTTTTTTAAAAAGGAATCCTTAGGAATATTTAAAACTCTTAAGGATTCCTTTTTTTATTATATAAATATTCAACAACACTCACTAAATCTGTAAGTTTTTCAAGTTCTTCATCTGAAACCTCTATATTAAACTCTTTTTCTACTCTTTCAATCAAATCAAGAATACTTAAAGAATCCATTTCCAAATCATCAATAAATTTTGGATTCTCTTTTAATAAAACTTTTGATTTTTTTACATGAACACCATTAATTAAAATATCTAAAACCTTTTCCTTTATCTTTTCTTTTTCCACTTTTTACCTCCTTATATCTTATTTTATATTAAAATACAAAATATTGACATTCTATTTTAAAATTTTAAAATTTTAATTAATATCACTTTTCAAAAGGAGGACACAATGAAAACAGAAAGTTTCAGAGGAAGAGATTGGATTACAGATCTCGAATTTACTAAAGAAGAACTTGAAACAATTCTTGAAGTTGCTTGGGATCTTAAGAAAAAGAGAGCAACTGGAGAAGCGCATGAACTTTTAAAAGGAAAAACTCTTTTTATGATTTTTTATAATCAATCTTTAAGAACAAGAAACTCATTTGAAGCAGGAATGCATCAACTTGGAGGACATGCTCATGATCTTAATCCAAAACAAATCTATACACCTGCTCTTCCAGGAAGAGAAATTGCATATTCAACAGAAAGGGTTTCTGATGTAGCAAGAGTTTTATCAAGAATGGGAGAGGGGATTGCAATTCGTTGTTATGGTGAACCAGTTGATTGGATTTATGGAGAGGCAAATAGAATGATAAGAGAGTTTGCTCATTGGGCAGATATTCCAGTTATAAATATGGAAGATGATATGTATCATCCTTGCCAAGCAATGGCTGATATAATGACCATCATTGAGAAAAAAGGAAGGGATTTAAGAGGAAAAAAATTTGTAATGAGTTGGGCATATTCACCCTCAGTTGAAAAACCACTTGCTGTTCCACAAAGTGCAATAACAGTTGCTTCAAAATTTGGTTTAGACATAACACTTGCACATCCAGTTGGACTTGAACTTGATCCAAATGTCATCGATGCAGTAAAGGAAAATGTTAGAAGATATGGCGGAAGTTTCGAAATTGTAAATGATATGAAAGAGGCATTTAAAGATGCAGATATTGTTTACCCAAAAGCATGGACAAGTAAACATTTCATACCACCTGAAGTAGAAAAACCGCTTCTTGAAAAAACACAGGAACTTTTTGATAGTAATAAACATTGGAAAACAACAAAAGAAATGATGAAACTTGCAAAAGAAGACGCAATTTATATGCACTGTCTTCCAGCAGATAGAGGTTATGAAGTCGATGATGATGTTATGGATGGATCACAATCAGTCATTTTTGATGAGGCAGAAAATAGACTTCATGCACAAAAAGCAATCATGGCACTTCTTATGAGGTAATTTTATGAGTGTTGGTAATGAAGATGTTCTAAAAAGGGCTATAGAAAGAGCAAGAGAAAAAAATATTATAATTCCGACATATGAAGAGATGAGGTATCCAGAAAAGATCCCTCAAAAAATTAAAGATGAGTTAAAAAATATTGGCCTCTGGGATCTACATCCAAGAAATTTATTTAGAATTACATGGAAAAATGAGCCAAAAAAATTTGGTGGTAATTTTGATGGAGTAAATTTTATAGAATTTCCAAAAGAATTAACAGGAGTAAGTGCAAGAATTATCATGCTTATTGGAAAATGGTTTCCAACTGGCTCTCATAAAGTAGGTGCAACATTTGGACCACTTGTTTCTCTTCTTGTTACAGGACAGTTCGATCCAACTAAACACAAGGCACTCTGGCCTTCAACTGGAAATTACTGTAGAGGTGGAGTTTATGATTCAAACCTTCTTGGATGTAGAAGTATTGCAGTTCTTCCAGAAGGAATGAGTAAAGAACGATTTGAATGGCTTAAGAGTATGGGGGCAGAAATATATCCAACTCCTGGAAGCGAAAGTAATGTAAAAGAGGTTTTTGATAAAAGTGAAGAACTAAAAAAATTTTATCCCGATGAAGTTGTCGTGTTAAACCAATTTGATGATTTTGGAAACCCTACATGGCACTATGCAGTAACAGGACCAGCAATGGAAGAGGTTTTTAATCAAATTAAAAAAGGTAACGATAGGCTTTCAGGACTTTTTTTAACTCAGGGTTCAGCAGGAACACTTGGTTCAGGGAATTATTTAAAAGAAAAATTTCCAAATATAAAAGTTGCAGCAGGTGAGGCACTACAATGTCCTACACTTTTACTAAATGGATATGGAGTTCATAGAATTGAGGGAATTGGAGATAAACATGTACCTTGGGTAATGGATATTCGAAATCTTGATATGGTTGTTGATATTGATGATGAAGATTGTATAAGAGTTTTAAGACTATTCAATGAAAAAAATGGAAAAGTTTTTCTTAAAAATTTAAAAATATCAGAAGATTTTATTGATAATCTTGAACTGCTTGGAATATCAAGTATTGCAAATTTAATTGGTTCAATTAAAATATCAAAATATTATAATTTCAATGAAAATGATGTTGTTATGACTGTTGCTACAGATTCAATGGAACTTTATAAATCAAGAATAATTGAACTACATGAAGAGAGAGGTGAATATAATATTAATCAAGCAGAAAAAGATTATGAAAATGTTATAATTTCTCAAAATATTAATTGGATGTTAGAATTATCTTATTATGATAAAAGAAGAATTCATAACTTAAAATATTTTACCTGGGTTGAGCAGAGGGGTAAGAGCGTTGAAGAGTTAGAAGAACAGTGGAAAAATGAAAATTATTTTAAAGATAAATTTAATTCCTATAATAAATGGGATGAGTTGATTAGAGAGTTTAATAAAAAAGTAGGTCTTATTAACAATTATTTATGAAGGAGGATTTGATGAACAAAAAAAGACACGTTAGAATATTTGCATTTGGAGGTAATGAAGTATCACCTGTTGGTTTAACTGATGAAAAAGGGAAAGCAATTATTCCTGATATCGCAATGCAGTGGAGAAGAACATCTGAAACATGTAAACACATTGCAAGAATCATCAAACAATATCCTGATGATATCTATGTCATAACTCATGGAAATGGTCCGCAAGTTGGAAATGTATTTTTAAGGTCTGAATATTCAAGACCAATTCTTCCACCTATTCCTCTTGATGTCTGTGGTTCAGATACACAGGGGTCAATGGGATATATGATTGGTCAGATTCTTGGAAATGAGTTACAAACTCAGGGAATCAAAAAAACGATTGTAGGCATTGTAACACAAGTTGTTGTTGGTAAAGACGATCCAGGATTTCAGAATCCAACAAAATATATTGGACCTTCATATACAAAAGAAGAGGCAGAAAAAAGAATGAAAGAAGATGGTTGGGTTATGAAACTATATAAAAAGGATGATAAGGGTAATGAGATATGGAGAAAAGTTGTCCCATCTCCTGAACCACTTGATATTGTTGAAATTGAAGCAGTTGAAGCTGCAATAGAAAAAGGTTTCATACCAATAACTGTAGGTGGTGGAGGAATTCCTGTTATTGAAGTTGAACCAGATAAAGAAGGAAAATTCAATTGTAATTATGGAATAACCTTTAAAAATGGAGAAAAAATTAAAATCTATAGTGGAGTTGAAGCAGTAATTGATAAAGATTTAGCATCTTCTCTTCTTGGAAGAATGTTAATTGATAGAGCAAAGAAAAAAGGAGAAGATATTGATGTTACATTTACAATATTCACAGGTGAAGATGGTGCAAAATTAAACTATCAAAAACCAAATCAGGTTGATTTAAGAAGACTAACACTTGAAGAAGCAAAGAAATATCATAGCGAAGGTCATTTCCCACCTGGAAGTATGGGTCCAAAAATTTCTGCAATAATCAAATTCCTTGAAGGTGGTGGAAAAATTGCTTACATCTCTTTAACTGAAAAATATCTAGAAACACTTGAAGGAAAGGCAGGAACAACAATAGTAAGAGAGTAGGAGGGAAATTATGCATAAATTATACGGAAGAGATTTGATAACAATTCAGGAGTGGTCACCTTATGAGGTTGAAGAGACTCTTGAAGTAGCAAAAGAGATGAAGAGAGCAAGATATACCAATCCATATAAAGATGCTCTAAAAAATAGAACATTTTTTATGATGTTTTATAATCCGAGTGTGAGAACAAGACAATCATTTGAGGTAGCAGCAACAGAACTTGGAGGTCATGCTCAATTTCTTGAACCAAAAACAATGAGATTAAGAGAAAAAGGCAAAGCAGGAGAAACAATTGAAGATGCAGCAAATGTTATGAGCAGGTATGGTGTAGGAATAGGTATAAGAATTCTTGAAGATTCAATTGAAAGATATGGTGATGGAGATTTTGTTTTAAGAGAATATGCAAAATATGCAAATATACCTGTTATATCTATGGCTCATGATAAATATCATCCATGTCAAGCACTTGCTGATATGATGGGAATGCTTGAACATTTAAGATGCGTTAAAAAGAAAAAACTTGTAATGATGTGGGGATATTCTACAATGGTAAGAAGTTGGTCTTCTGTTCATGCAAATCTACTCATCTCTTCAATGTTTGGTATGGATATTAAACTTGTCTATCCCCCTGGTTATGACCTTGATCCAGAAGTTATGGAGATGGTAAAAGATAATGCTAAAAAGTCTAATGGTAGTTTTGATATTATTCCAGGTAATCTTAATGATTTGAGAAAGGCTATTGAAGGTGCAGATGTTGTATACTCAAGAAACTGGATGAGTCCTAAAAGATACGATTGGGGAAAAGAAAAAGAAATTGAGATGGCAGGACAATTTAAAGATTGGATTTTGACAAAAGAATTAATGAAACTAACAAATGATGCATATTTCATTCACCCGATGCCAGTTGATAGAGGAAATGAGGTTGAAGATGAAGTTGCAAGTTCTAAGAACTCAATAATTTATGATATAGCTGAGAATCGTCTTCATGTTCAAAAAGCAGTAATGGCTTTAACAATGGGCAATCTATAGTAAAAGATAGGGATCGGATTTCTATATATTCAAATAAAAAATCCGATCCCTTTTTTAATTTTTTACTCTTTCAAATAATTTAATTAAAATAATAATGTTAATTGGTGAACATATAATTAAACTCATAAATGCTAAATCAATGCTATGAAGAAAAAAAGAAATAAAAAATAATATGAATTCTATAAAAATATAAACATAAGGAATTGAATTTAAACATTTTTTATTTATTTCAAAAGAAAATATTAAATCTAAACTTCTTAAAAATAAGGTGGTTGTTGTTGCAATAATGTACCATCCAACAAAATTTCCAATTGGAACTCCAAAATATGAAAAGAAAAAATTTTCCCATCTCCACAATCCAAATTTTACTGCAACAGGATCAATAAAAATATCAAATGTTAAAACAATAAATCCATCTAATAAAGATAAAAAAATTATATTTAAATTTTTCTTTAATATCTCATTATAATTTTCTTTAAAAAAATAGGTAAATATTGAATTAGTAAGAGAATAACCAATATATATAAATATAACCCATAATAATAAAATAACTAATGGTAAACCAAAAATTTGTGGCAAAAACTCTTTAAGATAAAAATACCTAACTCCAAGTGGAGCACCAAAATTTATTCCAACATATTCAAATACAAAGGGAATAATAAACAAGATTAAAAGAAAAAAAACTAATCTTATTATATTTTTATTTGAGGTCATAAATATCTCCTTTTCTTATAATTTTATCAGTGGTTTATGAAATATAAAATTATATTTCGTCTGTTAATGAATATCTCTGATAACTTATTGCTTCAAGAAGGTGAGATGTATTTACCTTCTCAACTCCTTCTAAATCAGCAATAGTTCTTCCGATTTTTATTATTTTATGAAAACTTCTTACGGTTAAATTTAAACTTTTAAGAGCATTTCTTAAAGTATTTTCTGCTTCATTTGTTAGAGGAATATATTTTTTAATTAACATTGGAGTTAACTTACCATTGAATTTTATATTTTCATTTTTATATCTATCATTTTGAATTTTCCATGCTTTTTCAACTCTTTCTCTTATGATAGAAGAAGGTTCACCATCACTTTTATTAAAAAGTTCACCTTCAGTGATTCTTGGAACTTTTATTTTTATATCAAATCTATCCCAGAGTGGTCCTGAAATTTTACTTCTATATTTCTTAATTTCATAAACTGTACAGGTACAATTTTTCTCAGAATCACCAAAATATCCACATGGACATGGATTCATTGCAGAGATCAAAAGAAAATCAGATGGATATGAGAGGGTCATTTTTACTCTTGAAATTGTAACATATCCATCCTCAATTGGTTGTCTTAATACCTCTAAAACATCTCTTCTAAATTCAGGAAGTTCATCAAGAAAAAGAACCCCTTTATGGGCAAGACTTATTTCACCTGGTTTTGGATTTGTTCCTCCTCCGACTAAACCTGCATATGAGATTGTGTGATGAGGTGATCTAAAAGGTCTTAAATTTATGATTTGTTCATCTTCCTTCAAAAGAGAAGCAATAGAATAAATTTCTGTAATCTCAACAGCTTCATCAAAGGATAAGGGTGGCATTATTGTTATCATTCTCTTTGCAAGCATCGTTTTACCAGAGCCAGGAGAACCAACCATTATAAGATGGTGTTTTCCAGCAGCAGATATTTCCATTGCCCTTTTTACAAATGCCTGACCTTTCACATCTGAAAAATCAATCTCAAAATTTTCTTCACTAAAATTTATTGGATAATTAGATATTATCTCTTTTTGAATTTCTCCTCTTAAAAATAGAACTACCTCATTTAAATTTTTAAAAGGAATAAGTTTTGTTTCCTTTGACAAAGCACACTCATAAAGATTTTTTTGAGGAATTAAAAGTGGTTCATCTCTCTCTTTTAAAAACAGGGATAATGAAAGTCCTCCATTTATTTTTCCAAGTTCTCCTTCAAGTGTAAGTTCGCCAACGAAATAATATTTTTCAACCTCTTCCTGATTTATTTGACCTGATGCAGCAAGAATTCCAATTGAAATTGGTAAATCAAATATTGTTCCCTCTTTTTTTATTTCACCTGGTGCAAGGTTAACTGTAATTTTTTTTACTGGAAATTCAAAACCCGAATTTTTAATTGCAGCCCTTACTCTCTCTTTTGCTTCCTGAACAGAAGTATCTGGAAGTCCTACAATTGTAAAAGAGGGTAGTCCTGAAGAAATATCAACCTCAACAAGAATCTCATGTACCTTAAGCCCTACATTAGTTAAACTTTTAACTCTTGCATACATTACCTTTAAGGATAATAAAATTTTAAAAATTTTTCAATATCTAATTTTACCGAACAGATGAGACTGTCTACTTTGTTCGGTAATTAAAATAAGAAAATACAAACACTCTGATTTTAAATTTTTCATATATTTAATATTTAAATACCTCTTGACAAAATCAAAAAAAAAAATTAAAATTTTATTAAGGAGGATAAAATGGATTTACTGGAGGTAAAAATACCCAGTGAATCTAATTTACAAATAAAACACAGTAAAATACTTAAAGGTCCATATCAAATGTCATTTGATATTACAAATAAATGTAATTTTAGATGTTTGCATTGTTTTAATCGTAGTGGAGAAAATTTTATTATAAAAAATGAATTAACAGATGATGAAGTGCTTGATTTTGCCAAAGATATATCTCAGTTAAAATTGTTTAACTTTTGTTTTTGTGGTGGCGAACCATTACTTAGATTTGAATTAATGTGTGAAGTTAGTGAGATACTTTCAAAAGAAGGTACCACTGTCTCTTTTGTAAGTAATGGATATTTACTTAATAAAGAAAAGGCAAAAATTTTATTAGATAATGGTGTTACTCGAGCACAAATAAGTTTAGATGGTAGTAATGAAGTTTCACATGAAAAATTAAGAAGAATGAAAGGCTCATTTAAAAAAGCTGTTGAAGCATTAAAAGTGTTAAAAGAGGTTGGCTATAAAGACATTTCAGTTGCTTTTTGTCCTACAAAATGGAATATAAATGAATTAGAAGAGACATTTGATTTATGTAAAAATTTAGGAGTTAAGACATTTAGAGTCCAACCTTTAATGATTTTAGGTAGGGCAAAAGAAAATGTAGAAGAGATACTTCCAACACCTTTACAATATAGAGAATTGGTTAAGAAAATTGAAATATTAAAAAGAACTTATATTAATGAAAATATAATTGAATGGGGAGACCCTGTAGATCATTTAATAAGATTTCCTAATTTAATAGAATATTGTTCAACTTTTGCAAGCATAAGAGCAGATGGTTCTATTGAAGTTTCACCATATTTACCAATAATTGTTGGAAATATTAGAAAACATAAATTTAGCGAATATTGGAATAAAGGATTGCCAAAAATTTGGAGCCTACCAATAGTTAAAAATATTGCTAATAAAATATTATCAATATATGATATGGGCAAAGATTTTTCTAATTTACCAAAAGTTTGGTTTGAAAAAGATATAGAAATTGATATTATTGACGACAATATCTTTGGAGGATAAAATGAAAGAGGGAATTCCAGTTTTTAAAAGAGAAAATTTGCTCTATTTTAGAGAAGAAAAAGAAGGTTATTTTACAATAATATCTAAAATGCATCCAGAAACGAGAGAGTTAATAATAAATTCAACAGCAATGAAAATTTTAGAACTTGCAGATGGAAATAGAACTATAAATGAAATAATAAATGAATTTCAACAAAAATACAATGATGTATCCAAGGACATTATAAAAAAAGATGTATTAAAAACTTTATCCTCATTTACGAGACTTGGTATAGTTGAATGGATTAATGAAAATCCATTTTTATTTATATATGAAGAACCAATTAATGAAAATTATTCAATGTATATTGCACAAGAAAATGATATAAGAGAATTAGAAAATTTCCTAAAAGTGAATTTAGATAATAAAAAAATAGAAAATAATTTTATTATTTATAAAAATCCTGTTATTTTATCTGGTGAATATTCAGAATTATCTTTAAGACAAAAACTATTTTCTTATAATGAAGAATTTTTCTTACTTAAAAACAAAAATGAAATAGAAGGTCTTCTATCAATATCATTACCAATATTTTATAATATATATGAAAGTGTCATAAAATTAATAATTACTCCTATAAATTTTTTTAAAGATTTATTAAGATACTCCATTAATTATTTGCCATTTTTAGTTATCAGAGATATAACAAAAATTTCAGTATATGAATCAAATTATGAAATATTAAATAATACATTAAAAGATTTATTAATAAATGAAGGTTTCAAAAAAGAAGGTGAACTTAAAAATGAATTAGGTTTTGGGAAAGATTTAGTTATTTATTCATTATATTATTCAAAAGATTATATAAATAAAATAAATGAACAAAGAAAGAAATTTATTTAATTTTTTATAAATTAAAAATTTTAACATAGGAGGTGCAAAATGGAGAGATATGAATCTCCAACAATTGAAATGGTAGGTGGAGTAGGGAATCATGTAGAACCTCAAACAGTAGTTCCAATTGTATATTTAGCCGCATTTCTTGTTTTAGCTTTATATATTGCTGCTGCTGTTATTGCTGCTGCTGCAGTTAATTACACACCCGTTGTTAACTACAATCCCTCAGCTACACCAAATTATGATGAAGGTATAAATATTTAAGATTATAATTTTTTGGAGGTATTAAAATGAAAGATTTTATTGGTAATTTAATTCTTAATATTATTTTGATACTCGGTGGAATTGCAATTTTATTCATTAAAAAACCAAATTATATTATAGGTTTGAGAACCACTGATACACTATCTGACGAAAGAATCTGGATAAAATCTAATAGATTTGCAGCTTTATTATCAATAATTTTTGGAATAGTTCTATTCATTATAAATATTTTTGCTTATCTCAATCAATGGTATTTATTAATTAAAAATCTTGTATACATTTTTTTATCAGGGGTGATAATAATAGCAATTATTTCAAGTATCTATGCCCATATTTATGCAAAAAAATTTTCAAAAGAGGGTAAAGAAGAAATAAAACCATTTGTTGTAAAGAAAAGTTTAGTTTATATATTTATAATCTTTTCTATTATTTTAATTATCACTGGATTAATAGCACCATTTTTTCCTCCAAATTCTTTTATTGGTATAAGAATTCTAAAAACTTTAAGAGATCCAAGAATTTGGAAAATAGTAAATACTGTTTCAGGGATTGGTTTTACAATTATTGGCATAATATTTACTATTCTATTTCTAAAAGTTTTAAGAAAGGATGAAGTTCAAAGAACAAAAATAATCTTAATATATGTTCCTATTTTTATAATAATTATTATAGGATGGATATTAATATCTGTTTTATTTGCTTATTTAGTATAAATAAATCTATCTTCAAAGATATGAATCTCCAACAATTGAACAAGTAGGTGGAGTTGAAGGTGGTAATGGAGAGGGAATAAAAACTGAAACATGGTTTTTTGCATGGGGTTATGTAGCAGTTGATGTAATATTAGCTGCTGCATTTTATGTTTTATTAGCATTAGTTGCAATTCTACCACCTGTTTCAAATGAAAAGTTAGAAAAATGATTTTAAAATTATGGAGGATGTATATAAAATGAAAAATAATATTAAAATTTATAGAGCAAGATACAGATTTTATGCTTACATTTCACTATCAATAGTTTTTCTTACTCTTTTTATTATATTGATAAAACTAATAAAAGACTATAAAATTATATCAACTGAACTTAATTCATTAATATTTTGGATTTTACTAATTTTTTTAACATTTTTCTCAACTCTTTTTATTATTTTAATCTTCACATACCACACCTTAAGATATGAATTTAAAGAAGACCATTTGCTTTTAATATATGGACCATTTAAAGATAGAATCTTCTATAAAGACATCATTTCATGGGAAAACAAAGATCTTGAATTTAATCCAATATCAAGTTTAAGGCTTCCTGGTATTTCATTATTTAACTGTCTATTTTCAAATGAAGGTAAAGTTAGAATGTATGGAACATCTATGGGAAGTAAAGTTTTATTGATTTATACTAACAAAAGAAAATATGGAATAACTCCTCAAAATGAAAGTGAATTTATTTTAGAACTGGAAAAAAGAGCAAAAGAAGTAAGGAGGACAAATAAATTATGAATGAATTAGTATTTTATCCAAAATTAAATATATTTACGTATATAATTTTTTCTATGATTATTTTCCTACTTCTTATTTTTCTCTATTATGCGATCAAAGCAATCAGAAATAAAATAAAACCAGTTTTTATTCGATATTTACTATTAATTATTATTCTATTACTTTTAGGTCAAATGGTATTTTATATTTCTATATATCATACTATGAAATATAAATTCACTGATAATTATCTTGTTCTCTCATGTGGTCCATATAAAGACATGATAAATTATAAAGATATAAAAAGTTGGGAAGTAAGAGATTTAAAGTTAAACCTAATTGCAAGTTTTAGATTTCCAGGGTTTGCTTTAAAAGATGTTCTTTATTCAGATTTAGGTGTTGTAAGAATGTATTCAACATCTTCATTAAAAAATGTTTTAATAATTTATACAAATGAAAGAAAATATGGGATTTCACCTTATAAAATAGATGAATTTATAAATGAGTTGAAGAAGAGATGGAATGAAAAAAGATATTAAAGATTATTTTTCTTTATTATTTTTTTATTTAAAAGGGAAATGGATAACAATAATTTCTGGTATTATTTTAGGAATTATTGCAGAAACATGCACATTAATTTCTCCTTTATTATCAAGATATTTAATGGATTTTGTTTTAATTGGTAAAAATTATTCATATTTTAAACCCTTAATTTTTATTTCAATTATAGTGTTAATAGTTTATTTATTAACATCTTATTTTGCTAATTATATTTTAATCAATGTTTTTAAAACAATATTAGTAAATTTAAAATTAGATATTTTCAAAAAATTACAATATGCACCAATTAATTTCTATGAAAAGGAGACAAGTGGTGGAATTACATATAGAATTCATAGTGATACTGAATCCCTTGCTGACTCATGGAGAGAATTTCTTATTCAAATTCCCATGCAACTTATTCTTTTAATTAGTGCAGTTTTTATGATAAAATGGAACCATGTTTTAGCAATTTTTGCTTTTATAATTCTTATTATTCAGTCTTATATCATTGCTAAATTTAGAAATCCAATTCTTCAGAATGTTAGAAAAGCAAAAACTAAAGCCCAAGAAATTAATAGTTATACAGTTGAACATTTTAAAAGAATACAATTAGTTAAGTCACTATCAACAGAAAGTCTAGAACAAAAAAATTTTTTAAATAAATTAAAAGAATTAATAAAAATAGAAATTAAAACTTTTATAATTATTAAAATTTCAAATATTCTACAATCACTTATTAGTAATATTTGGTCTTTAGGAATACTCTTTTATGGGGGTGTTTTAACAATTCAAGGAAAGATGACAATTGGAACTCTTATGGGTTTTCTAATGTTTACAGGTATCTTATATCAACCAATATCCAGTTTAACTAATTTAATATTATCTTTTCAAAGCATCAGAGTTATTCTATCAAGAATAAAAGAATATTTAGATATAAAACCAAATATAATAGATAAAATTGATGCAATAGATTTTGTCCCAAAAGAAGGAAAAATAGTTTTAGAAAATGTATCTTTTTATTATAATTCCAAAAAAGTTTTACATAATATTAATGTTGAATTTCCACCAAACACAATTACAGCAATAGTAGGTCCTACTGGTGCAGGTAAAACAACACTTGCAAAATTAATGGTAAGATTTTTTGATCCTCAGGAAGGACGAATTCTTTTAGATGGTGTTGATATAAGGGATATTAAATTACAATCTTTAAGGAAAAATGTTCTTTTGATACTACATGACTGTTTTGTTTTTAATGGAACTTTATATGAGAATTTATTGTATGGAACACATAATATCAACAATAAACAATTAGAAAATGCTTTAATTAATGCGCACATTGATTTTATTCAGAGGTTGCCAAATGGAATTTATACAATTATTGGAGAAGGAGGAATAAATTTATCTACAGGTGAGGCTCAAAGAGTTGCATTGGCTAGAGCATTTTTAATTTCTCCTAAAGTATTTATATTCGATGAACCAACATCAAATATTGACTTAGAAACAGAAAAGAAAATAAGTGAAACATTAATAAAATTAAAAGAAAAAAGCAATATAATAATTATTGCTCATAGACCTTCAACATATAAAATTGCAGATAGAATTATAGTTCTTGAAAATGGAAAGATTAAAAAAATATGTACTTATGATCAGTTAAGTAAATTTATATAATTTAACAACATTGTTTTTAATATTTGCACTTAAACCGAAAATTTGACAGAAGGAGGAAATAATATTATACTGATTAAAAGTTAATTTTGATTTTTATGATTTTTTTAAACATATTAAGGAGGATGATATGAAACTTATCATTCAAGGAAAAGGAATGAATCTAACAGATGATGTTATTAATTATGCAGAAAAAAGATTTGCAACTGCAGAAAAATTTTTTGAAAATATTCAGGAAGTTAATTTAATAATCTCAAAAGAAAGAGGTCTTTTTAAATCAGAAGTTACAATTTCAATGTCAGGTACAGTAATAAGAGGAGAAAGTAGAACTCAGGATATATATTCATCAATTGACGATGTGCTTGATAAGACTAAAAGGCAGATTAAGAAATATAAAGATGGTTTCATAGAAAGAAGAAGAGAAACAAAAAGATTTTTAGAAAAAATTGAGACAGAAAATCCCTCTGAATTTGAAGAAGTTCCAAAAATTGTTAAAGTTAAAAAATTTACTTTAAAACCAATGGATGAAGAGGAAGCTATAATGCAGATGGAACTTCTTGGACATACATTTTTTGTTTTCTTAAATTCAAACACCGACAAAATAAATGTAATTTATAAAAGAACTGATGGGAATTATGGATTGATTGAACCAGAATAGTATGAAAAAAATATTTATATTTACATTAATTTTCTTAATAATTTTTTTATCAATTTTGATTGTAAGTAGAAGATATATTCAGGGAAAAGATAGTGGTTTTTATGTTGTTGTTAAAATGTCAGTTGCAAATATATTACCTGAAGTTGCAGATAGTATAAATATTGGAGATTATCTAATTGATAGTGATGGAAATAAAATTTTTGTTATCATAGATAAAGTAATAAAAGATTCAGAAGTACCGGTTGAAACTTATGATGGAAGAATATTAAAGGTTTCGCATCCAATAAACAAAAGTTTATATTTAACAGTGAAAAGCACAAAACCATCTAAAAAACTTGTTCTATCATATAATAGAGTCACAGTAAGAATAGGGGGAAAGATAATTTTTGAAACAAATAATGTAAGATTTGTTGGCACAATTCTTTCTTTAGATAAGGAGTAAAATGGCAAGTATCTTTAAAAAAATGTTCTCTTCAGAAGATAAAGATATAAAAAAATTACAAAATTTTGTTTTAAAAATTAATTCTTTAAATGAGGATATAGAAAAACTTTCAAATGATGAGTTAAAAAGTAAAACAGATGAATTTTTGTCAAGAATAGAAAATGGTGAAACTCTTGATGATATACTTTATGAATCATTTGCTGTTGTAAGAGAAGTATCAAAAAGAACCATAAAATTAAGACACTTTGATGTTCAACTAATGGGTGGTGTTGTTCTTCATGAAGGAAAAATTGCAGAGATGAAAACTGGAGAAGGTAAAACACTCGTTGCAACATTACCAATTTATTTAAATTCACTTACCAAAAAAGGAGTCCACTTAATTACTGTAAATGATTATCTTGCAAAAAGAGACGCCCTTTGGATGGGACCAATTTATAAATTTTTAGATAGAAGCATTGGTGTTATACAGCATGAAGCATCTTTTCTTGTTGATTGGGATGACCCTGAAAAGTTTACAGTTAAACTTGTTCCATGCTCAAGAAAAGAGGCATATCTTGCAGATATAACATATGGAACGAATAATGAGTTTGGTTTTGATTATTTGAAAGATAATATGGCAATAAGCCTCGATGGTGTTGTTCAAAGAGAACTAAACTATGCGATAGTTGATGAAGTTGATTCAATTTTAATTGACGAAGCAAGAACACCACTTATCATTTCAGGACCAAGTGAAAAAAGCACTTCAGTTTATTATAAAGCAGCACAAGTTGCGAGACAACTTAAAATTGATGAGGATTTCACATCTGACGAAAAAGAGAAAAATGTTGCTTTAACTGAAGCAGGAGTTAAAAAAGTTGAGAAACTGATGAATGTTGATAATCTTTATGCAAGTGAAAATGTTGACCTTGTAAGCCATATAATACAGGCACTAAGAGCATTAATTCATTTTAGAAAAGATGTTGATTATATTGTAAAAGATAGAGAGGTAATAATTGTTGATGAATTTACTGGAAGGTTAATGTTTGGAAGAAGATATTCAGATGGACTTCATCAGGCAATTGAAGCAAAAGAAAACTTGGTTGTTAAGGCTGAAAGCCAGACTCTTGCAACAATAACTTTTCAGAATTTATTTAGAATGTATAAAAAACTTGCTGGAATGACTGGTACTGCAAAAACAGAGGAAGATGAATTTATTGAGATATATGGTCTTCCTGTTGTTGTTATTCCAACAAATAAACCAATGATAAGAGAGGATTATCCAGATCTGGTATATAGAACTGAGAAGATTAAATATAAAAAAATTATTGAAGAGATAAAAAGTTGTTATTCAAGAGGCCAACCTGTTCTTGTTGGCACAAGATCTATAGAAAAAAATGAGTTACTTTCAAGTATGCTGAAAAGAGAAGGAATTCCCCATCAGGTATTGAATGCAAAATATCATGAGAAAGAAGCAGAAATCATAAAACATGCTGGTGAGAAAGGTATGGTAACAATTGCAACAAATATGGCTGGAAGAGGAGTTGATATTGTTCTTGGCGAAGGTGTCGTTGAACTTGGTGGGTTACATATAATTGGTACTGAAAGACATGAATCAAGAAGAATTGACAATCAGTTAAGAGGAAGATCAGGAAGACAAGGTGACCCAGGAAGTTCAAGATTTTATCTATCACTTGAAGATGAAATATTAAGAATTTTCGGTGGAGATATGATCAAAAAATTGATGGAATTTTTCAGAATGGATGATGATACTCCTCTTGAACATCCACTTCTTTCAAGAACAATTGAAAATGCTCAAAAAAGAGTTGAGGCATATCACTTTGAAATCAGAAAACATCTTCTTGAATATGACAATGTTTTAAATAAACATAGAGAAATAATTTACAAAGAAAGAAGAAGAATTCTTGAAAAGGCAAACTTAAGAGATGATGTATTTAAATTTATGGATGAAATGATTGAAGATATTTGTGATATATATTTATCAAAATCACTTGAAGAACCTGATTATGATGGTCTTTCAAAATCATTTCTTGAACTTACTGGTATTTTAATAAATAAAGAAGAGTTAGCAAAAATTAAAGAGAGTGAAATTAAAAAAGTATTGTTCGAAATATCGAAAAAAAGGTATGAAGATAAGGAGTTGTATTTAAGAGAACTTGCTAAAACTAATGAAGAATTGAGAATGTCTCTTGGGGAAGAACCAATAAGAGAAATAGAAAGATACCTTCTTTTAAGAATTCTTGACAATAAATGGAAAGATCATCTTTATAATATGGATCATTTAAAGGAAGGAATAGGATTAAGAGCATATGGACAACAGGAACCTTTAATTGCATATCAACTTGAAGGTTATGAACTATTCCAGTCTATGTTAAAATCAATTAGAGAAGATTGGATAAAGTTTTTATTTAGAGTGGAGATAAAAAGTGAAAGAAAAGAGAATAGAGAGGAAAGAAGGAGAAGAGAGTTTAAAAAGAATAAAAGATGAGTTTGATAATTTATCGTCTGAAGATGATTTAAATCAAATAAGTCAAAAAATTGAAGAGTTAGAAAATAAAATTACAGATATTATTGACTGGAAAAGTGAAGAATCAAAAAAAATTATTTTTGAACTTAATAGATTAAAGGAAGAAAAAGAAAGAAAAGAAAAAATTATTTCCTTAATAAATGAGAGTGAAATAATTTTAGAACTTCTTAATAAAGAAGAAGACATCTCTTTAAAAGAAGAGTTAGACAAAAATTTAAAAGAACTGAAAGAAAATATAGAAGAATTTAAAAAAATCTATTTTTTATCTGGTGAATATGACCAGAAAAACGCTATTCTCTCTTTATCATCAGGAGCAGGTGGTGTTGATGCAATGGATTGGACAAATATTCTTCTTGATATGTATGTAAGATGGGCAGAAAAGAAAAAATTTAAAGTTGAAATAATTGATGTATCTTATGGCGATGAGGCTGGTATAAAAAGTGCAACAATATTTATAAAAGGTAAATTTGCCTATGGTCTTTTAAAAGGAGAAAATGGAGTTCACAGACTTGTTAGAATTTCACCTTTTGATGCAAACCATAGAAGGCATACTTCTTTTGCTCTTGTTGAGGTTATTCCAGAAATAGAAGAAGAAAAATTTGAAATTAATGAAGATGAACTCAGAATTGATGTATATAGAGCAAGTGGTCATGGTGGCCAGTATGTCAATAAAACAGACTCAGCAGTAAGAATTGTTCACCTTCCAACAGGCATAACAGTATCATGCCAGAATGAAAGATCTCAACTTAAAAATAAAGAAATTGCTATGAAAATACTAACATCAAAACTTATTGAAATAAAAAGATTAGAAAAAGAAAAAAAGCTATATGAACTAAAGGGTGGTTTTATTCAACCCTCATGGGGTTATGAGGCAAGAAGTTATGTTTTTCATCCTTATACACTTGTAAAAGACCATAGAACAAGTTTTGAAGTTGGAAATGTTTTTGAGGTAATAGAGGGAAATATTGATGAATTTATATGGAGTTATTTAAGGTGGATTAAAAATGGTAAAAAAGAAAATATCTTTTAAAAAATTATTTAAAAGATTGATCGGTATTACAATTGGTTCAATAATTCAGGCATTTGGAATAATTCTTTTTTTATCACCAAATAAAATTGCCCCTGGTGGATTTTCAGGTTTATCAATTATTATTTATCACTTAACCAAATTTCCGGTCGGTACTATGTATTTTATTCTAAATCTTCCATTATTTATAATTGCATGGAAAAAATGGGGATTTAAATATATTGCTTTAACACTTTTTGGAACTATAACATCTTCAATATTCATCGACTTACTTTCATATTTTTTTAAGCCAATGACTGATAATCCTCTTCTTGCTTCAATTTATGGAGGAGTTTTGGTTGGAATAGGTGTTGGCATTGTCTTTAAATACTGGGGAAGTACTGGTGGAACTGACCTTTTAAGTCAATTAATATATACCTATATTGGAGTTTCTTTTGGAACCTCAATGTTAATCCTAGACACATCAATAGTTTTAATTGCTGCGATTGTCTTTAAGTCTCCTGAATTTGCTTTATATGGAATGCTTGCGCTTTTTATTTCATCAAAAGTTATAGATTATGTTCAGGAGGGTTTTTCAGTAGCAAAAACGGTCTTTATAATTTCAGATAAAACCTCTGAAATTAAATTAAAAATATTTAAAGAACTTGAAAGAGGAGTAACTGAATTAAAAGTAACAGGTTCTTATACAGGAATTGAAAGAGATGCACTTATATGTGTTGTTAGACAGAGAGAATTATCTCTTATTAAAGATATTATTCATGAAGTTGACCCTCAAGCTTTTATAATTATAGGAGATGCAAGGGAAGTAATTGGTGAAGGGTTTATTCCTATTGAGGAGGCAAAAAGATGATAATTGAAGTTGACACTCATACTCATACAATATCAACTGGACATGCTTTTTCTACAATTCTTGAAAATGTTCAAATGGCAAAAAAATTAAATTTAAAAGGTTTATGCATTACTGACCATGGACCATCAAGACCAGATAGTCCAAGCATTGAATATTTTAAGATGCTTGCAAGTAGATACTTACCTGAAAAAATAGATGGTATAAAAATTTTTACTGGTTCTGAAATGAACATCGTCTCAGAAGATGGAGATGTTGATTTACCAGAAAATATTTATAAAAATTTAGATTTTAATATAATTGCTTTTCATAATCAAACCTATTATTCGTCAAATTCAAAAACCAAAAATACAAAGGCAATGATAAATGCCTTGAAAAAAGAGTATATAAATGGAATAGCACATCCTGGAGACCCTTATTTTCCATATCCAATTGAACTTGAAGATATCATTAAAGCAAGTTCTGATTATAAAAAAGCAGTTGAACTTAATAACAATGTTTTAAAAAGGGGAGAGATTTGGATAAATTATTATAAAGACATGTTAAATTTATGTTTAAAGCATAAAGTAAAAATTTTTATTTCTTCAGATGCACATTTTTCATATTATATCGGGGATTTTAATATTGCAGTTAATTTATTAGAGAATTTTGATTCAAGAATAAAAGAAATGATAATAAATAAAAAGATTGAGGAGTTCGAAAAATTCGTAAAAATATTATGAAAAAATATATAATTTTAATAATCTTATTATTCATATCCTCATTAATTTTTTATAATGTCATTTATTACCTATCTATTCTTGAAGGAGAGATTGATTTGCCCTATCCAATTGTTCACTATTATAAAACCGAATCAACATTTTATGTTATTGATAGAATTTTTTTTGAAAGAGATTACAGTTTCAATTTAAAAATTGGAGTAATTCAACCAAAAAATGGGAAGATTGAAATAGATTCATATGCTTTCGGAGAAAGAGAAAGAGAAAATGCAGAATTTTTATGGGTTAAACCTTTATATGAAAATGGATTTTACAATATTGATGGAATCTTACCAAAAAGAGAAATCTATATAAAATTGAAAATTACAACAAATGAGAAGGAGGGTGTTAATGTTGGTTATCTATTCTTTAGACACTTTTTTAAAACTTATAATATTAAAATTACTCTTGGTACAACTAAAAACTTTTTTTTTAATGAATCTAAATATGAAGATATTCCATATTTAGCAGGATACAATTTTGAATATGGCATAGCAACAGATGAAATTATTAAAAATGGAGGAATTCATCCATATTTACCTAAGATAAAAAATTATGTAAAAAATTTATTAAAAGAAAATTCTTTTGAAACAGCAAAAAATATTTTAGATTTTGTAATGAATGTTTTTTCTCTTGGAATAAATGTAACTTATCTTGGAGATTATCCTGATTATTATTATATTGATAGATTTGAAAAAGAAGGACCGATATCTGGTGTTTGTTCAGAAAGGTCAATTTTATTTTTATCTCTTGCAAGGTCTTGTGGAATACCATCAAGGTTTGTTTATGCATCTGGCTATCCTGTTGATCATGTTTTTGTTGAGTGTCTCATAGACGGAAGGTGGATTAATTTTGATCCAACTTATGGAGTTATTGATAGATATGATTTTTATTATGAAAAAATTGTGAGGAATTTATCAACCTTTTCAAATTTTTATGGTGGTGTAAGAGAACATTTTAAAAAATATATAAATAATTTAAATTCAATATATCCTTATGAAACTATTTTAAATGACAAATATCTGAAGGATTCTATTGTAATAAGTGGACTTGGAGGAATAAAAATTAGTGATTCATATTTTTTAAGAGTAAGAATTAGATGGGGTTTATTTGATTATAAAAATAAAAATTTAATTTTGATTGTTTTAGATTTTTTTGGAAATAAAAAAGTTGCTGAAATTGAAGCAAGAAATTTATTCTATAATTTTGCAGAAGGGACAATTTCTATAAAAATGAAAATAGAAAATTTCATAGAAGTCAATGGTAAAAGGCAATTTAAAGTAAATGTTAAATTGATGGAGGGGTATAAATTATTAGATAATTATGAAATAGGTGAAGGGCTCTTTCTTGAAAATTTTTCTTTTTAGAAATTAACCTCCAAGGTAGGCTTCTTTAACTCTTAAATCTTCTTTTAATTCTTTGGCTTCACCATGTAAAGCAATGGTACCAACTTCAAGTACATAGGCATAGTTTGCAATTTCAAGTGCTTTTCTTGCGTTTTGTTCAACAAGTAGAATTGTTGTACCTTGTGCATTAATCTGACATAAAACCTGAAATATTTCATCAACAAGGACTGGAGCAAGACCCATAGATGGCTCATCAAGTAGCATTAATTCTCCACCTGTTGTTAATGCTCTTGCAACCGCAAGCATCTGCTGTTCTCCACCTGATAAAGTTCCAGCAAGTTGTTTTCTTCTTTCTTTAAGTCTTGGGAAAATTTCAAAAACTCTTTCAAATCTTTCTTTCCTTAACTTTATATCTTTAATAGTCCATGCTGCAAGTTCAAGGTTTTCTATAACTGTTAGAGTTCCGAAAACTCTTCTTCCTTCAGGAACATGTGAGATTCCCATTTCAACTATTCTATGTGCTTCATAGTTTGTAATATCCTGTCCTTTAAAATAAATATGGCCATTTTTTGGTTTAATTAATCCACTTATAGTTCTTAAAGTTGTAGATTTTCCTGCACCATTTGCTCCAATAAGAGTAACAATTTGACCTGGTTTTACTTTAAAAGAGATACTTTTTAAAGCCTTAATTGCTCCATAATTAACTTCAAGATCAACAATTTCTAACATCTTCCAGCCTCACTTCCTAAATATGCTTCAATAACTTTTTTATCACTTCTAATTTCATCTGGATTCCCTTCTGCTATTGTTTCGCCAAAATCCATAACTTTAATTCTTTCACATATCCCCATAACTACTCTCATTTGATGTTCAACAAGAAAAATTGTTACTTTAAACATATCTCTAATTGAATGAATTAATTCCATTAATGAACCAACCTCTTTTGGATTCATACCAGCAGCTGGCTCATCAAGAAGAAGTAGTCTTGGTTTTGTAGCAAGTGCTCTTGCAATTTCAAGTTTTCTTAATTCTCCATAAGGTAAGTGCTTTGCAAGATCATTCATTCTTGCCTGAAGTCCAAAAATTTTTAATAATTCATATGCTTCTTCTTTTATTCTTTTTTCTTCTTCAAAAAATTTTTTAGTTCTTAATATTGAATCATTAAGTTTATAATTTGTTCTGAAATGTCTTGCAACTCTTATATTATCAAGAACTGATAGTTCATTAAAAATTCTTAAATTTTGAAAGGTTCTTGCAATACCTTTTTCAATAATAAGATGCGATTTTAAACCTGTTATATCATTTCCTTCAAATAAAATTTTTCCTTCTGTTGGTTTATATACTCCAGTGATTAAATTAAATATAGTTGTTTTTCCAGCACCATTAGGTCCAATTAATCCCCATAAAGCTCCTTCAGGTAGTTCTATATTAAAATTATAAACTGCTCTTAATCCTCCAAAATAATGCGTAACATTCTGTAAAGAGAGTATGGTTTGCATTATTTTTCCTCCTCTTCGGGTATAAGAATCTTAAATTCTCTTTTTCCCATAAGACCCTCAGTTCTATATAACATTATCATTATTAAGAGAGCAGCATATATTACCATTCTCCATTCAATACCAACAGGAAAATTTGGTGTTAGATCATCAATCCATTTTAAAAGAAGTCTTAAACCTTCTGACATAAATGTTAAACCAAATGCTGCAATAATTGAACCAGTTATACTACCCATACCACCAGCATATACCATAACAAGAACAAAAATTGTTCCCATAAATCCGTATTGGGTTGGATGGGCAATCTGGAGTAGATGACATAAAAGTCCTCCTGCAAGACCAGCAAAAAAAGCACCAATTGTAAAAGCATAAACTTTATAAATTGTAGTATTAACTCCTACAAGTTCAGATGCAATTTGATCTTCTCTTATAGATTTAAATGCTCTTCCATGGGTTGAAAAGACAATATTTCTTATAACAAGAACAGAAATAATAGTTATTATAAAAATTATTGTAAAGTTTGAAAATTTTGGAATACCTAGAAGACCTCTTGGGCCTCCAACATAATCAATATTGTTTATTATTGTTCTTATTATTTCTCCAAAACCAAGGGTTACAATTGCAAGATAATCACCTCTTAATCTTAGGGTTGGTAAACCAAGAAGAAAACCAATAATTCCAGCAGCAATACTCCCAATGATCAATGCAATAAAAAATAACAAATAATTAATTGGATTTGATGGATTAATTTTCCAGATTAAAGTAGTAAATATTCCAGAAATATATGCACCAACAGCAGCAAAACCCATATGACCTATTGAAAATTGACCTGTAAATCCATTAATCAAATTTAGACTAACTGTTAATATAACATAAACAAGAGATAGGTTTATTATATGTAGAATATAGTCATTTATAATATTATATCTATTCATTAAAAAAATAATAATATAGAAAATCAAACAATAAAAAAGAAGTTTTAAGTTTCTATTTATCTTCATTTAGCCACCTCATACTTTTTCTGCAATTGTTTCACCAAGTAACCCTTGAGGTCTAAAAAGTAAAACTAAAATTAGAATTGCAAAAGCAATCCCTTCTCCAAGAAGAGATCTATAGGAAGTTGCAAAAGTTTCGGATATTCCCATTATATAACTTCCAAGCATAGCACCAGGAATATTTCCAATCCCTCCAAGAACTGCAGCAATAAATGCTTTAAGACCAGGTAAAATTCCCATATAAGGGAAAATTCTTGGATATGAAACTCCAGTAAGTAAACCTGCTGCACCAGCAAAAGCACCACCAACTATAAAAGTTATAGTTATTATTTTTTCAATATCAATTCCCATTAATTTTGCTGCATCTTTATCTTGAGATACAGCCCTCATTGCCATACCAACTCTTGTAAATTTTACAAGATAAGTTAAAAAAATCATAAGAGCAGCACTAACTAAAACATCAATTATTGCATAATTTGAAATAGTTGTAGTTCCAATTGTAAAAATTTTTGATTCAATAAATTGCTCATTAGGGAATGATCTATATGAAGGACCAATAACTGGTAATGCAGAAAAAATATATTCAATAAACATCGAAACGCCAATTGCTGTTATTAAGGCTGATAATCTTGGTTTATATCTTAATGGTTTATACGCAATTCTATTTGCAAGCACTGCTGCACCCGCACCTGCTCCCATACTTATCAAAAAAATTAAAACAACAGGTATATGATAACCTCTCATTGTTGCGAAAAGTATAATAAAATAACTTGCATATGCCCCTATCATAAAAAAATCCCCATGTGCAAAATTGATAAGTCTTACAATTCCATAAACCATTGTATAACCAAGTGCTATAAGCGCATAAATACTTCCAAGTTGTATTCCATTGATAAGTTGTTGTAAATTAAAGATTTTATCCATAATACTCCTTTTATAAAAAGGGGAGGCATTGCCTCCCCTAAATAATTTAAACCTACCAGTTTTTTATGGATTTACTGTTGTCTTATACACCTGCTGACCGTTCTTTATCTCAATTATTACTGCTGATTTGATTGGATTTCTATTTGCATCAAATGTAATTAAACCAGAAACTGCATTAAATTGAATATTCTTCATAGCATCTCTAATTTTTGCACCATCTGTTGAACTAGCATTTTTAATTGCAGTAATCATAATATTCATAGCATCATATGCAAGTGCTGCAAGAGCATCTGGGTCATGATTAAATTTTTCTTTATATTTTTTAACAAATTCCTGAACTTCTGGTCTTTGGTCATCTTTTGAGAAGTGGTTAGTAAAGAAACCACCTTCAACAGATTCTCCACCAATTTCAACAAGTTTTGGTGAATCCCAGCCATCACCACCAAGGAAATATCCTTTAAAACCAAGTTCTCTTGCCTGTTTCATAATTAAACCTGCATCATTATAGTAATCAGAAATATAAATTAATTCTGCTCCTGCTTTAATTAGATTTGTTAACTGTGCCTTAAAATCAGTTGCGCCTGTAGGATGGGATTCAAAACCAACAATTTGTCCACCAAGTTTAATGAATTGATCTCTAAAGAATTCAGAAAGACCTTTTGTATAATCATTTCCTATATCAAATATACAACCTGCTTTTTTTATTCCTAAATTATTATATGCAAAGTTTGCACCAACTGTTCCTTGGAATGGATCAATAAAACATGCTCTGAAAATATAATCTCCAACTTCAGTTACTTTTGGATTTGTCGATGTTGGAGAAATCATTGGAACTCCTTTTGCCTGTGCTATTGGAGCACCAGCAAGCGAACATTTACTCATAACTGTACCAACAATTCCAACAACTTTATCCTGGTCAATTAATTTTGTGTAAACAGTTGCAGCTTCTGCAGGATCACCTTTATCATCTTCGAATACAAGTTTAATCTTTTTACCTAAAACTCCACCCTTTGCATTCCACTCTTCAATTGCTAACTCTTCACCTTCTCTTGTTGAGACACCAAAAGTTGCTGCCTCTCCTGAAACAGGACCTACTCCACCAATTTTAATCTCTTCAACCGCCTGCTCTTTGGGTTTACAACTTATACTGAAACTAATTAACCCAAAGATCAAAACTAAAATCAAAATTACTAAAGACAACCTCTTAATCATGGTTCCCTCCTTATTTAAAATATTAAATTAATTATAATAACATTTTCTTTCAAATTGTCAATAGGATTAGTCTAAAATAAAAAGAAGTCCTTCTATGAAATTAAAATCTTAATTATGATTCTCTTATTTATTGAATTTTTTAACAAAATATAAAATTATATTTAAAGGAATGAGCATTGTTGGCCAAGGTATCTGACCTAAGATTACAATTAAACTGCTTTTTGGATCAAGAAATTGGATAGATAAAAGCGTTGCAATGGCGATATTATTGAATGTTTTAGCATTTGAAACTGCAATTCTATCTGGTAGTTTTAAGAAAAATGGAAAAAAGAAATTTATTAATTGAAATAAAATAAAAACTGAATAAAGAATTAAAATATACTTAATAACCTCAATAGGATTTTCTCTTATATAGTTAGCATTCAAAGAAATTATTGATAAGGAAAGAAGAATAACAAGAATTAAAGTTATTATTTTACTATTACTACTAAAAAAATTTGTTTCTCTTTTAAAGAATTTTTTAAATGGAATTGCTATTAAAAGAGGTATAAAAATTAATCTAAAAATTGTTATAAATACCTGAAAATAATCAAGTTTAACAACTTTTCTGAAAAATAGATAGAAAAAAAGAGGAATTAAAAATGGAGCAAGTATATGAGTTATTATAGTTAATAAAACTGTTAAAAGAGTATTTCCATTCGATAGATCTGTCATAGCAGAAGCAGCTACACCTGTTGGTACTAAAGTAAGTAACATAATTGCACTGAGAATAAGATAATCAAAATTAAAATTTTTATATATTAAATAGATTAAAAAAGGTGTTATTAATGAATTAATAATGATTATATATAATATTAACATTGGTTTTTTTATGTAAATTTTTATGCAGTTAAAATCAACTTTAAGGAATGTGATAAATAAAATGGTCATTAAAAAAGGGGTGATATATTTTATAAAAAAACCAAAATATGGAAAAAAAATTCCAATCAAAACTACTAAAATTAATAAATATGAACTATTTTTTTCAATAAATTTTTTCATCTAAACTTTTATTTTTAATGTATGATCCTCTATAACTCTTTTTTTCCAGGAACCTTTTAAGAAAAATCCTACTGCTACAAAAGCTGTAATAAAATTACTTAGTGTCATACCAATCCAAACACCAGTTGAATTCATTTTTAAAATAAAACCAAAAACATAACTTAAAGGAACTCTAAGACCCCACAATCTTAAGAATGAGATTATCATATTTGGGGTGTTATGTCCTGAAGCATGAAATGCAGACATAATACCTCTTATCACTCCAAATAATGGTATTGCTGGAGCAAAATAAAGCATAAACATTGAACCCTCGTTAATAATATTAATTTCATTTGGAATAAAAAGTGAAATTAAATTTTTTCTAAATAAAACGAGAACAACAGTTTCAATACATAAAACAAAAAACATAAATGTCATTCCTCTAACAACAGAGTACTTTGCTCTGTCCTCTCTCTGGGCACCAAGTGATTGACCGATAATTGTTGTTAAACCCTCACCAAGTCCATCTATTGCTATAAAAGTAAAAGAAAGCAATCTATCTCCTATTCCATATGCTGCAATAGCTATTCTTGCATTATGTAATCTTCCAATAATTCCGGTTAAAACAACAAAACCAAATGCTTCTGCACTCTGTCCAATTGCTGCAGGTAATCCAATTTTAAATATCTTCTTTATCCAATTTGCTTCTGGTTTTAAATATTTTATCTTTACATGTATACCCTTTTTACCACTTGTCAAATAATAAAAAGCAAAAATTGATGCAATTAACATTGAAAAAATTGTTGCAAAAGCAGCACCAACTATTCCCATTTTTGGAAAAGGTCCAATACCAAAAATTAAAAGCGGGTCAAGAAATATATTTAAAATATTTGTAAAAAGGATAACATACATTGGAGTTAGTGTATCTCCATAGGATATCATAACAGCTCTAAACACTCCATTTAAAAACATAAAAGGAAACCCTAAAAAAATTACTCTTAAATATGCATTTGCAACAGATGTTAAATCCTTAACATTCGTTAATAAGTTTATTAGATATGGTATAAATAAAGAACCAATTATTCCTAAAACTATACCTGAGATTAATGTAATTGAGACAACCTGTGATGCTGCAAAATTTGCTTTCTCATGTTCCTTAGCGCCAGTAAATTGTGAAACAAGAGCAACTCCTGCCATTGCAAATCCCGAAGCAAATGAAACTAAAAACCACATGCTTGGAAAAGCAAGTTGAAGCCCTGCAACCGCATTTCCACTTTCTCCTGCTGGTAAATGTCCAAGCCAGAAAGTATCTGCGAGATGATAAATTGTCTCAAGAATTGATGAAATCATAACAGGCCATCCAAGTTTCCACATAACTGGGATTAGGGGTTTGTTAAGTATTTCATCGAGCGAAACTCTTTTCATAAAACCTCCACAAAAACTTATATTAATTTATCATAAATTATAAAAAAAGTAAAATAACTAAAAATTTTTTTAAATATATATGACTGATGAGTTATAATTAAAACAATAAATTACTAAGAGGTGAATTTTGCCAAAAACTACCTTTTTAAATTTGAATGATAAAAAAAAGAAAAAAATTCTTAATACATTGATAAAATATTTTGCAAATTATCCATATGAAAAGGTTGATATTGAGGATGTCGCAAAAGAATCAAAAGTTTCAAAGGGAAGTATGTATCAATATTTTTTGGATAAAAAGGATATGTATTTTTATGCAATAAATGAATCCATTAGGAAAATGTTTGAGATAGCAGAAAATATTGACTTTGAAAAAATAAATGTTTTTGAATATCTTGAAAAATCTTTTGAGTCAAACTGGAAACTTTTATCTAAATTTCCTAATGAATATCTTCTTCTTGAAAGAGCAATTTTTGGATATGATATACCATTTAAAGAAGAAATAAATAAACTTTTTTTAAAAAAATTTAGAGAAACATTAAAAATCATAATAATTCAGAGTCAAAAAAGTGGATTTATAAGAGATGATATATCGATTGAAGTGATTTTAACTTATATGGAAGGTGCTATTATGAATATAAAAAGATACATAATTGAATATGCAAAAAGTATTGGTGTATCATCAAAAGATTTATCATATGATTTAATAAAAAATATTCAAAAAGATTTTGTCAAAGTTTTAAAAAATGGATTATCTAAAGACTATACAGTCATATGACTAATGAGTTATAATATTTAAAAAAGGAGGCTTTATGGAAAAAGTTATTGAGGCAAATGAACTCACCTACAGTTATGGAAAAAATCTTGCAGTGGATCACATATCTTTTTATGTGAATAAAGGTGAAATTTTAGGTTTTCTTGGTCCAAATGGTGCTGGTAAAACAACAACATTTAAAATGTTAGTAGGATTGCTAAAACCAAAAGAGGGTACAGCAAAAGTTTTAGGTTTAGACATTTCAAAAGAACCAAAGAAAATTCAAAGAAGAATTGGTGTTTGTTTTGAATATACAAATCTTTATGAAGAGTTATCTGCAAAAGAAAATCTTATTTTATTTGCAAACCTTTTTGGTATAAAAAATTTTAACCCCTATGAACTAATTGAAAAAGTTGGTTTAAAGGGAAAAGAGAACGATTTAGTTAAAACATTTTCAAAGGGTATGAAACAGAGACTAATGGTTGCAAGATCACTTGTAAATGATCCTGAAATTCTTTTTCTTGATGAACCAACTCAGGGGCTTGATCCAGTGTCTTCTGAAGAGATAAGAAATATAATTTTAGAAGAAAAGAACAAAGGTAAAACAATATTTTTAACAACTCATGATATGTATGAAGCAGATAAACTCTCTGATAGAGTTGCATTCATTAATTATGGAAAAATTGTTGCTCTTGATGCGCCTTTAAATTTAAAAACAAAATTTGGAAAAAGGGGCTTAAAATTAAAACTTCAAAAAGAAAATGGAGAAATTTATGAAAAAAATATTGTTCTTGATAAAGATGATACTCTTGAAAATATTCTCTCTACCTTCAAACAGGATAAGGTTATAACAGTTCATAGTGAAGAAGCAACCTTAGAAGACATTTTTATAAAAATAACAGGAAGGGGCTTGAAAGAATGAATTTAAATAACATTTTAATTTTAACAAAAAAAGATTTGACTCTTTTCTTTAAGAATAGATTCTTTTCTATGATTACAATTCTTGGTCTTGTTGCATTCATAATAATTTATTTTGCACTGCCAAAACTTGAGGAAGATAAAATAAAAATTGGAATTTATTCAGATGTTTCTTTAACAAAAATCTATTATTTTCTTGAGTTGCATGATACAGAAGTTTATGATGCGAGTTCAATTGAAGATTTAAAAGAAAAAGTTTCTAAAAAAGTAATCTCTTTTGGAATTTACTTTCCATCTAATGTTAAAGAGAAAAAAACTCTTAAATTAATTGTTAATGCTGAAACAGAGAATGAGATGAAAGAAGCATATGAATATATAGCAAAAGAACTTTTTCACACCGAATTTGGCTATCAATTAAATATAGAAAGTGAAAATGAAATTATTGGGGTTGACCTTGCAGGAAAACAGATTCCAGTTAGAAAAAGATTAATTCCTATTCTTGCCTTCTTTTTAATTATTGCTGAAACTCTTGGATTGAGCACTTTAATAAGTGATGAATTGGAGAACAAAACTATTTATGCTCTTCTTTCAACTCCTGTAACAGTTGGAGATATATTTTTCTCAAAAGGAGTTATGGGTTTAATAACAACTTTAATTCCATCCCTTCTATTTATTTTAATTACAGTTGGATTTAGAAATTTTCCTCTAATTTTTCTTTTACTAATTTTTGGTAGTTTATTTGCAATAAGTATCGGTTTTTTAATAGGTTCAATTGCAAAAGATATGATGTCAATTATTGGTTATGGATTTGTTATTTTCATTTTAATTATTATTCCATCATTTAATGTTCTTGCTCCTGGAACTTTATCTTCATGGGTTAAAATAATTCCTGCATATTATCTTGTTGATGGATTACATAAAATTATTAATTTTAATTCGCCATTTTTAAGTTTATTACCAAATATTTTAATATTAATTATTTCTCAAGGAATTTTATTTTTATTTGGGTCATTAATTCTTAAAAGGAGATTAATATGAATTTAAAGAAGGTTTTTGTTTTGTTGATAAAAGAGTTAAAACTTGGTTCGAAAAGTTTTATAATAATTTGGTGTTTGATAGCACCTTTTTTTATTTCAATAGTAATCTCTTTAATTTTTGGCTCCTTTTTTATTAGGACTCCTCGTCTTGGAATATATTTTGAAGGTGAGGGAGAGTTTAAATCTTTAATTCATGAAACAAAATCAATTAAAACAGAAGATTATAAAAGTCTTGATCTCTTAATATCTTCGGTTAAAGATGGTAGAGTTGATATTGGAATTGTTATACCTGAAAATTTTGAGGAAAAACTCAAAAAAGGTGAAAAGGTATCACTTAAAAGTTATGTTTTTGGAGAAAGTTATGCAAGAAATAGAGCAATAATTGTTGTAACAATTGGAAATATAATAAGGCAAATTTCAGAAAAAGAAATTGAAATAAATATTGAAACTGAAAATATTGGAGAAAAAGGACTGCCTTGGAGATTAAGAGTATTTCCTTTAATTGTAATGGTTGCAATATTTTTTGGAGGTCTTTTTATTCCTGCAACTTCTTTAATAGAAGAAAAAAGGAAGAAAACACTTGATGCTTTAAAAGTTTCTTCTCTTCACTTAAATGAGATTACCCTTTCAAAATGGCTATTTGGCTTTATTGTAAGTATATTTACAGGTATATTAATTCTTATAATTAATAATATTTTCATTATAAATCCCTCAATGTTAACTATATTCACAATTCTTGGAGCAATTATGGCAACAAGTTTAGGAGTTATACTTGGTATATATCTTAATGATTTTGCAACTCTTTTATCTTTTTGGAAAATTGGTGGAATTGTTCTTTTCTTTCCAGTAATTCAATATCTTTTTCCAAAAATTCCAGAGTTAATTTCAAAAATTTTCCCAACATATTACATAATAAAACCAATTTTAGAAATAGCAGACAAAGGATATATTACAAATTCAATTTTCTATATTATAATACTAATAATTATTAATTTAATTCTTTTTATTGTTTTAAATTTATCCCTTAAAAGTAAAGGCGAATATTTATAAATTTAGAATTTTCGTAAGAATTAGAATTGCACCTTTTTTGTCAAGGGGTTTGTTCTTATTTCCACATTTAGGAGAGTAGATACAAGATGGGCAACCATCTTCACATTTACAATTTTTGATTACATCATAACCATAAGCAAGAAGTTTTTCTATATAATCGAAACCCTTCTTTGAAAAACCTATTCCTCCAGGGTAAGCATCATAAATAAAAATTGTTGGTCTATCTGTATCTGGATGAATTGGGTGAGAAAGTCCACCCAAGTCTCTCCTATCACAGATAGCAATCAAAGGAAAAACACCAATTAAAAGGTGCTCTAAAGCATGAATTGAACCATTAAAATCATATCCACTATTTATAATATCTTTTTTTATCTCATCTTTAATCATAAACCATAAACCTTTTGTTTCAAAAACTCTTGTTGGTAGTTCAATAGGATATTCTCCGATTAAATCATTTGTGAAATGTTTTCTTTTCTGATATCCTATAACTTTTGAGGTTACTTCAAGGTCTCCATAGAAAATATTTAGTTCGTTTCTTTTTTTATTTTCAATAAATTTAATAATTTTAGTTGAATTTATTTCTAGTGATTGAGTATAATAATCAACTTCCTTTTTCAATAAAAATATTTCTTTATTTCTTAAATCTAAATCTTTTACAATAAAAGAATCTCCTTCAAAATAATAAACAGAACCAGGATGCGCTTCATTAAATGCTCTTCCTTCATCTATTCTTTCAATCTCTTTTCCATTATCATCATATAAAACAAAATCATCTTCTTCAAAACTTCTTAAGGTTATATATTTATGTGGCATATTAGATATGCATGGAATTATTCTTCCTTCAATATCTTTTAATTTTTCTTCTTTTATAAGTAAATCTATCTCACTATTAAAGAAAAAATCATCATTCTTTTTAATTGGAATTTCATATGAAGCACATAAAATATGTTTTTTTAATAAATTATTATTATATGGATCAATTATTAGATTTTCACTTCCTTTTTCAAAAATTTCCTCTGGATGATTAACGATATATTCATTAAGGGGGTCTTTTTCTCCCAAAAATATTGTATATCCAGTACTTCTTCTTCCAGACCTTCCACTCTCCTGTAAAAATGATGAAATTGTTCCAGGATATCCAACTACTAATGAAACATCAAGATCTCCAATATCAATACCAAGTTCAAGTGCAGTTGTTGATATTACAAAACTTATTTCTCCATGAAGAAGTTTTTTTTCTATCTCTCTTCTTTTTTCTTTTGAATATCCTGCTCTATAAGGAAGTAACTTTTTCTTATACTTATCATCAAGTTTATCTCTTAAGTATCTATAAAGTAGTTCAACGCTTTTTCTACTCTTCATAAAACAGATTCCTCTATAATTTGCTTTAATTAATAATTCAACAATCCATATTGCTTCACTAAAAAGAGATCTATCATCAGGAGTTTTCATAAAAAAGTAAATTTTTTTATTTCTTGGAGCATCATCGCTTGAGATTATTTTTATCTCTTCTCCATAAAGATTTTTAAAAAATTCATCAGGATTTCCAACAGTTGCTGATGAAAAAATAAATGTCACATCTTTCTCATAAAATTTAAAGACTCTTTTCATTCTTCTTATTAAAGATGAAACATTTGAACCAAAAACTCCATTATATACATGTGCTTCATCAAAAACAACAAATGATAGTTTTGATAAAAAATTACTCCAATTAGTATGGTATGGAAGAATTGAATAATGAATCATTTCAGGATTTGTAAAAATAACTTGAGAACTTTCTCTTATTTTTTTTCTATCTTCTTGGGGGGTATCTCCATCATAAATTCCAGTTTTTATATCAGGTGTTACATGATTAATCTGTCTTTCTTGGTCTCTTGCCAATGCTTTTGTAGGATAAACATATATTGCTTTCTCTCCCTTTTTTAGAAACTCATAAATAGGTAAATGAAATGCAAGGGTTTTGCCAGAAGCAGTTGGAGATATTATTGCTAAATTTTTTTTATTTCTTATTGTTTCATATGAAATAACTTGATATTTATATAATTTATCGATATTTATATTTAATAACTTTTCTTTAACTATATTAGGTAAATTATCAATAGAAATATAATTTCCGTCTTTTTCTTCAATTTCATAAATATGCTTTATATTACCCTTATAACTTTTTGAATTTGTTAATATTTCTAAAAAGGGATTCTGTATTATTCTTTTCCTTTCACCCAACGCCAGAGAATTAAATTAAATAAAGACAAAACAACACTTATAAATATAAGATGGTAGAAAACATTAAAAAACATTTGAGGTACTTTAAAAAATAAAGGAAAAGCGACGCTCATTAAATTAACTACACCACCAACAATTATTGAAATAATTGAAGCTAAAATTATAGGAAATCTTATACTTCTTAAAATTGCATAGACAAGGAATGAGGCAAAAATTGCAAGAATAAAAAATAGTAGTGTAAGAGAAAATTGAAGGGGCTTTCCAATAATCAAATATACATACTCGAGAACATTTTTTATAGAAAATGTTTCTGTCTCAATTGCTTGCATATAATATTCTGTAAAAACGATTACAAAAAATAATATAATAGCAATAATTCTTCCAATAATTAATGATAGTGTATAATTTCGGCTTATTTCAATATCAAACATTTCATAAATTATAAAAATAGTTATTATAATAATAGAAACAAAATATACAGGAATTAAAGGTATGCCTGAAATACTCAATCTTCTTAAAAGAGCAAGATATCCCGGAAAACTTACAAATTGTATAAGCGCTAACATTCCACCAACAATTAAATAAAAAAAAGCAAGAGAAATGTTTTTTCTAATTTTTAATGTAATTAAAATAATGAAAAAAAAGAATAAAGAAAGTAATCCTGGATACAAAAAATTTTGATAGTTCATTTACTCCTCCTTTGTTATTTTTTCAATTAATTTTAACTTATCAAGAGAAATATTTGTTAAAATTTTTGTTTCTTTAAGTAGTTTAATGAAACAAGACAGGATTTCTTTATCGCTCAATCTTAATTCAATTGCAATATCTTTTAAACTTTTGCTTCCATCTATCTTAAATAAAACTTTTTCAGAAATATTTTTTGGACCTGATAAGCCAAGAATAGAAAGAGTTTCTTTTACTGGTGAAATTACTCTTTTTGGAACAATTTTTGAAATATCTACCTCTTCTTCTTCTGTTGGTTTTAGTAAATTTAAAGTAAGTAGTAAATATATTGTTCTTAATGTTATAAATTCAGAAAATGTTGACATTTTTAAAGCATTTCTTATTGTTTTTTTATCCTTAAAAAGATTAAGTATCTGCCACTCTTCAGAACTTAATTTTATTTCTGAAGCATTAACTTTTGGATTTGTTTCTAAATATGTATCTAAATTTGGTAATTTTGATTGTAAACCTTTGATTTCATCAGCTCTTCTGATTCCTTCTAAAAGAAGAGTGTCAAGGTTTTTATCTATTGTTTTTTCTCTTTTAAACTCCTTAACAGAGAAACTGAAGGTTCCTTCATCAATTAAAAAAATATTGTAAAATGCCTCTTCTCCTTTTTTTAAATCAGAACTGGCGTCAACAATTTTGCCATTTAAAAAATATATTTCCCCATTTAAATCTTCTTTATTTTTTTTACCAGTTATTTTTAAAATTCCTGTTTTCCCTCCAAATGAGAGAAGGTTTAAAACATCTACTAATGGAAAATCTTTAATATTACCTTCAACACCCATTTTTTTCTCCTTTAAATCATAATAACAACTTTTGTTTTATTTTCAATATATAATACTATTTTTTAATTATTTCTTGAATTTTTGGTCTAAAAAAAATATATTTTTGAAAAACTTTTGTTATAAATAGAGCGATTATTAAAAATAAGAAACTAAAAATTATAGAACTTATATTAACTCCTTTATAAAAGATTTTTTTTAAGTAGAATTCTCCTAAGACAGCGCCAATAAACATAAAGATTATAGGAATTATATATATAACAAAGGTTGAAAATATATAATTTTTTGCAGGAACTTCAATAAGGACAAGGTCCCCTGGTTTTGCATCAATTGCATTATCAGCCTCAATTATTTTGTCTCTTTCTCTATGGAAAAAACACTTCTCTTTACTTATACAACTATCACAAAATTCTCCGCCAACTTCAACTACTGATAAATTTTTTTTATTTTCTAATATCTTTCCAATCTCTTTCATATAAAATTCCCCCAGAGCTACGTGAGTCAGGATAGGTTTGAACCTGCATCCATGCAGGTGGGGTTCTCATCTATAATTCTCCATCCCGGAGTAAATCATAGATTTTTTTGAGCCCCATTTTTTTAGGTGTTGGCCCAACCCACCCATTATCCCACGTATGCTCCAGGGTCAATTTAATATTATCACAAATTTTATAAAATATATTATGAATTTTGATATTATAAATTATTCGTATTTAAAAATTAGAGAAGCAATTAAAAGTGAACCTATCGCATATAAAATAAGAATTGTAAAATTTGGCATAATTTCATTTATTCCAAATCCTCGTAAAATTATTTTATTAAAGCCATTTATTGCCCAGTATTGAGGAGTTAGTTTTCCAATATTTTGAAGATATTTTGGCATAATTTCAAGTGGCCACCAAGCACCACCTAACATACTTGTTGTAAAAGATATTAGAACAGAAAAGGCTCCTGCCTGTGAAGAAGTTTTAACAATAGAAGAAAGAATCGTTCCAAGTCCAACAGCAGACAATGTAAATGATATTGCAATTAATAAAACTGCAGTAGGAGAATTTCCCCAATTTACTCTTAAAACAAATTGACCAAAAAATATTATAAATAAAAATTGAATTATACTTACACAAAAAACTCCAAAAAGTTTTCCTGTTAAAATAACTAATTTTGTTATAGGAGCGGTTAATAATCTTGCTAAAATATTAGTCTCTCTTTCTTCAGCAAGAACAACTGCTGTAAAAAATGCTCCAATCATTACAAACATCACACCAAAACCAGGAGATGTTGCATTAAATCCACTTGGTAAAACTAAAATTTCTTTTTGAGTTGAAACAACTTCATATTCTACGCTTATTATATTTTTTGATGTTAATTTTGATAATGCATCATAAAAACTATCTTCAAAATATCTTTTTTTATCTAAATCATTTAAAATTATTCTCTTTTCAATATTTTTCAGAATAAAATGACCTGTTAAAGAAGAAATATTTATCTGATTTGTAATTTTTTTCATAAGTTCTTCAATATAATAACTACTATATCTTGAGGATTTATAAACATTGATAGTAACTTCATTATCATTTAAAATTGAGTTAGAAAAGTTTTCAGGAATATATATTAAGACTGCAATCTTTGAATCTTTTACCATATTTATTATTTCATCAAACTTTTCTTCAGAATATAAAATTATATTTAAATCTTCTTCATTTTTTATTATATCTTGATATATATTTCCGTAAGAACCTTTATCAGTGTTAATAATTGCAATTGGAACTTTGTTTGAACCACTGCTTCCAAATCCAGAAACTGCACCAAGTAGTGTTGTCCATATAATAGGCATAACAAATAACCATAGGATTGTGGATTTATCTTTAAATGTAACTTTAAGTAAATTCGATGCAATTGTTATTATTTTCCTAATCATTTCTTTTTTCCTTCAATCTGAAAATTGTTAATCCAGTTAGATAAAAAATAATTGTCATCAAAAATAAAATAGAAGCATAAGGTAAAATATCTATTAAATTTCCTTTATCAAACATTAATTTAAAAAATCCATCAATTGCCCATCTATTTGGCGTGAATTTACTAATTGTATTGAGCCATGGAGGAAAGGTGAAAACCGGAAACATACCTCCTCCAGTAAATCCAAGAATTAATGATACAGCAGGACCTATTGAAGCAATTTGACCCTCTGACTTCATTAAAGATGCAAGAAATATTGATAAACCTGAAAAACATAAAACAGAAGAAAGTACCATAACAACAAGACCATAGAAGGAATTTCCCCAGTTAACTTTATATGCAAATTTTGTTATTAAAATTATTAAAATAAATTGAGTAATTGTTAAAAGAAAAACTCCAAATATTTTTCCTAAGAATATGTAATTTTTTTTTAATGGCATTATAAATAATCTTTGATAAGTTCCTTTTCTTTTTTCCTCAAATATTGACTCAGTTCCATTGTTTGCTGCAAAAAGAAGATACATAACACCCATTCCTACAGCATAATAATCCATTGCGACAATTGTTCTTGATTCTTCACTTTTCTCATTAAGAAATTTAATTTCAATTTTTGATTTTAAATTTTCAATTTCTTTTGACCATTCATTAGTAAGATAATTTATATCTTCTTTTTTTATTAAACTTTCTTTTAAAAGAATTTTTGCTGTGATATCAATAACAACACTTCTTTTTAAAACTTCAAGAGTAAAGGTATCAACAATATTTTTTATTACACTTGCTTTAATCGCCTGTTCAGGATCAGCTAAAATTATTATTTTATCATCTTTACCACTTATTATATTTTTTGTAAAATCTTTATTGATAATTATTCCTGCCGCATATTTACCTTTTGATATACTTTCTCTTAATTCATTTTCATCATTAAGGAAAACTAAATTAACAATTTTTGATAATTCTTGTGACTTTAGAACATCTTTTATCAAAATATCTGAAATATAATCATTGTCTAAATCTACAACCGCTGTATCAACAATAAATGGTTTTGAGGTCCAGAGAGGTTGAAATACAATTCCAAGCATAAAAATTAAAATTAAAGGCATTAATAATATTCCTATAAAAGCATTAAAATCTCTACTTCTAATTTTAAGATCCTTAAAGCCAATGAGAAATATTTTTTTCATATCTAATCCCTTAAAGTTTTTCCAGTTAGACTTAAAAAAAGTGTTTCAAGATCAGGCTCTTTAATCTCAACAGATTTAATTCTTATACCTTCATCCCATAATATCTTAGTAACTTCAGGTAGAATTTTTCTACCCTTTAATGTTAGAATCTCCAAACTTTTATTAAATATATTTACTTTATCTACTTCTTCTATTTTTGATACCCTATCTTTAATATCTTCTTTAATATCATTTATAGTAGAAAATATTATTTTATCTTTTTCTCCAACAAGAATTCTTAACTCATTTAAACTTCCAAGAGCAATTATTTTTCCCAGATCCATTATTGCTATTGTATGGCATAGAAATTCAACTTCTTCCATATAGTGACTTGTATATAAAATTGTTAGGCCGTTATTATTCAAATTTTTAAGTGTCTCAAGTATATTTATTCTACTCTGAGGATCAACTCCCACAGTTGGTTCATCAAGTATAAGTAGTTCTGGTGAAGCAAGTAGACCAACTGCAATATTTATTCTTCTTTTCATTCCACCTGAATATTTTTTTATTAATTCATTCTGCCTATCCTTTAAACTAACTATTTCTAAAACTTCATCAACCTTTCTCTTTAGATTTTTTCCATAAAGTCCGTACATCTGGCCCCAGAAAATCAAATTTTCTCTTGCCGAAAGAGTTCCATATAAAGCAATCTCCTGAGGAACAACTCCAATTCTTTTTTTAACCTCTAAACTATCTTTTAAAATAGAAAAACCACATATAGTTGCATCACCACTTGTTGGCTTTATTAAACATGAAAGCATTGATACTGTAGTAGTTTTACCAGCACCATTGGGACCTAAAAGACCAAAAATTTCTCCTTTTTTTATAAAAAAATTGATATTATCAACTGCTTTATTTTTATCATAAAACTTTGTTAGATTTTGTGTTTCAACAATATTCATTTATCCTCCTTTAAAATTCTTAATAAGGTAGAGAATAAAATTTTTATTCAGGTGTTTCAAAATTTTCTAATAATTCTTTTGCAAGTTCTAATTTTTCTTCTTCAACAAAAAGGTCTCTTGGACCTGTACTTCCAAGATATGGATTATCAAACCATTTTGTTCTTTTTATAACAACAGGAATGCCTTCTTTTTCAAGAAAATCTTTAATTACCTCTGCTAAAAACAAATTATCAACAGTAATCAATTTTTTTAAGTTCATAGATAATCTAACCCCATTAATTTTTTAACTCCATTTAATGTATCTTCAGATATTTTTTTAACTTTTTTCCCTCCTTCTTTTAAAATATCCCATATAGTATCTTTACTCTTTTCGAGATCACTTTTTTTATCTCTATAACTTTCAAAAAGTTCATATATTATTATTGCAATCTCTTTTTTACATTGAACACAGCCCCTTTCTCCATTTATACACTCTTTTCTTACAATTTCCTTTTTTTCTTTATCAAAATATCCATAATAGGTAAAAACAGAACAGATATCAGGATGACCAGGATCGTTTTTCCTTATTTTTGCTGGATCTGTAACCATCTGTGAAATTTTATCAATTATCTCTTCTTTACTATCTGATAAATTTATCTGATTATTCAGTGATTTGCTCATTTTTCTTCCATCAGTTCCTAGTATTATCGGTGTTTCAGTAAAAAGAGGTTGTGGTTCAGGAAAATATTGACCATAAAGATAGTTAAACCTTCTTGCAAGTTCTCTACTGAACTCAAGATGTGGAAGTTGGTCTTTTCCAACAGGAACAAATTCGCCTTTAACTATAAGAATATCGGCACTTTGAAGAACAGGATAACCAAGGAGTCCGTATCCAACATTTTCTTTTAAATCAAGATCTCTTATCATCTCCTTAACAGTTGGATTTCTTTCAAGCCATGGCATTGGAACAATCATTGAAAAAATAAGATGAAGAATAGGAATTTCAACTATGCTTGACTGTAAATATATCGTGGATTTATTATAATCAAGTCCCATTGAAAACCAATCAAGAGCCATTTCATAAATGTTATCTCTTATCTCTTTTGATTTTTCATATTTTGTTGTTAAAGCATGGTAATCAACTATAAAATAAAAACACTCATACTTATCCTGAAGTTCAATCCAGTTTTTTAAAGCACCAAAATAGTTACCAAGATGCAATTTTCCAGTTGGTCTCATTCCAGAAGAAACTCTTTTCATTATTCCTCCTTAGTTCTCAATTGAGGGAATAAAATAACTTCTCTTATAGAATCTTTATCAGTTAATATCATGGTTAATCTGTCAATACCAATACCAAGTCCACCCGTTGGTGGCATACCATATTCAAGTGACTCAATATAATCAGAATCAAAATAGTGTGACTCATCATCGCCTTTTTCTTTTTCTTTAACTTCATTAAGAAATCTTTCCTTTTGATCCAAAGGATCATTAAGTTCTGAAAAAGCATTTGCAATTTCGATTCCTTTAACAAATATTTCAAATCTTTCGACCCATTTTTCATCGTCTCTTTTCTTTTTAGCAAGAGGTGACATCTCAATAGGAAAATCATAAACAATTGTTGGATCTAAAAGATTTTTCTCGACTTTTTCTTTAAAAATTTCATCTATTATATTTTTAAAAGTTGGCTTTCTTGTTAATTCAATATTTTCTTTTTTTAGAAACTCTAAAGCAAAATTAATATCTCTAAATTTATCAAAATTTTCTTTTGTTTTCTCTTCAAAAATTTTTTTAAAGGATTCTCTTTTAAATGGTGGTTCAAAATTTATCTTGTCTTCTCCATTTCTTATAATATATGAATTGTTTATTGTTAAAACAACATTTGATAAAAGATTTTCAGTTAAAACCATAATGTCTTTATAATCAGCATAAGCAAGATAGAGTTCAAGCATTGTAAACTCTGGGTTATGTATTGTTGAAATACCTTCATTTCTAAAATTTCTATTAATTTCATATACTTTTTCAAAACCACCAACTATTAATCTTTTAAGATATAGTTCAGGGGCAATCCTTAAATATAAATTTTGATTTAACGCATTGTGAAAGGTAACAAATGGTTTTGCTGTAGCACCTCCTGGTATTGGTTGAAGCATAGGAGTTTCGACTTCTATAAATCCTAAATTATTTAAATAATCTCTTATAATTTTTATTATTAAACTTCTTTTGATAAAAATATCAATAACATCCGGATTAGCAATTAAATCAAGATATCTTTTCCTGTATCTTACTTCAACATCTTTAATTCCATGATATTTTTCTGGAAGAGGGGATAAAGATTTTGTTAAAAGTTTTAATTTTTTAGCATTTACAGTAACTTCTCCTGTGTGAGTTTTAAAAACATCACCTTCAATACCAATAAAATCACCAGGATCAATAAATTTTTTGAAAAAGTTATAATTCTCTTCACCAAGATTATTTAAACTTAAATAAACCTGAAGATTTCCAGTAAAATCTCTAATTGTAATGAAACTTGCTTTTCCATGAAATCTTTCAGAAATAACTCTTCCTGAAACTTTCACTTCTTTATTTTCAAGTTCACTGAAATTATCTTTTATTTCTTTAGCAGAGTTAGTTCTATTAAAATTATATTCAAATGGGTTATAACCTTTTTCTCTTAGTTCTTTTAATTTCTGTAATCTAATTTCTCTTTCTTCCATCTTTATTTCTCTATATTCATTATCTTAATTAAGATTTCTCCTTTAGGTGTTTTAACCTTAACAACATCTCCTTTTCTCTTTCCAAGAATAGCCTCACCTATTGGAGATTCATTCGAAATTTTATTAGTTTCAGGATCTCCTTCAACTGAACTAACAAGCATAAATTCAAGAACTTCTTCACTCTTATCACTCAAGTTTTTTATTAAAATTTTAACTCTACTTCCTATACCAACAGCAACTTTTGAAATTTTCTCGGTATCAATAACTATTGCTTTTGATAGAAGATCCTCAAGTTCCATTATTCTACTTTCAATTAATGCCTGCTCCTTTTTTGTCTCTTCATATTCAGCATTTTCAGTAAGTTCACCAAATGATTGAACTGCATTTTCAAGTTTTTCAGCAATCTCGAGTCTCTTTTGATTTTTTAAATATTCAAGTTCATCCTCGAGTTTCTTTAAACCATCTTTTGTTAAATATACTTTATCACTTTTTGGTTTTATAACTTTCTCTTCTTTATCACTTTTACTAACCATTCTTTCCTCCTTATAATTCAATAATATTTGGTTTTATATTTAATTCATCAATCAATCTATAATAATCTTCTTCTTTTAGTTCCTCAGGTCTCTTTTCTGTATAAGCGCAAATTAGAGCTTCCATAACATTTGTTCCAAAGGTTCTTCCATCAAATTCAGGTGTTGTTGTTATAACTAATTTAATACCTCTCTTTTTTAAAAATTCTCTATCTTCAAGTGTCGTTGTATTTGTAAATATTATTTTACCAGATAAATCTTCAGGCATATGTTTTTTCATATAAAGAAAGTCCCCAGCAATTACATCTGCCCATTTGTAATATTTTTCATATTTAGGAACAACTTCTTCCTGTGATTTTCCAGTAGGATATAATATATCATATGGTAAATTTTTAGCTATTGGAACAAGAATCGTTGCAACAAAAAGGAAAAGTTTATGACCATATAAAGGAATTGGTATTCCAAGAGAGAACATTAAATCTCCAAATAAGATTTTACAACCAACCTCAACAAATCCTTCAACAGAACCGTACCTACTGACTCCTGAGATAACAAGAACTTTTGAATTTTTATCTATCAGGCCCTTATCTTTCATAAAAAGTACAGTCTTTTTTTCAAGAGTATCCTTAAGATATTGACCATCGCAAATGGGTGTGATTTTTGCATATTTTGTAAGTTTTTCTATTGACTTTAAAGTAGTTCTTCTTTTTCCGATACTTATATATAAATCTGCTCCTCCAAGTCCAAAGGCATCAACTTTACCATCAAGTTCTTTAAAAAGTTCTATCATTTTTTCTTTACTACCATCAGTGCCAATTCTTTCAAGTATAAATTTCTCATTTAAAATTTCAACCTCAACCTTTTTATCTCTTTTTGATGAACCAAGGCTAATACTAACAACCCTTTTCATATATCACCTCTTTTAATCATAAAAATCTAAAATTATTTATTAAATTTAAAAGTTCTTTTATTGATTTTACTCCATTTAATAATTTATTCAACTTATTAATACCTGGATAACCTTTAAGATAATATGGAACATGTATCTTCATTTGTTTTAAAGCGTATTGTTCACCATATAAATTAATCAAAATTTCTAAATGTTCTTTAATTGTTTCAATCTTTTTTTCTAATGGGACTTTTAAAGGTAATTTCCCATTAATTAAATAATTTTTAATCTCAGTAAAAATCCATGGATTTCCTATTGCTTTTCTTCCTATCATTATCCCATCGCAATTTGTTTTTTCAAAAACCTCTTTTGCCTTAAAATGGTCTTTAACCTCTCCACTATGTATGACTGAAATTTTTATTTTATCTTTCAATTTTTTTGTTATATCGATATTAATATCTCCTGAGAATCTTTCAACAACACTTCTTGGATGTATCGTTAAATATGAAACCTTTAATTCTTCGCATAGTTCACCAATTTTTTCAAAAGTTAAGTTATCATTTGTAAATCCGCTTCTTATTTTAACGCTTACAGGAACTTTACTAACTTTTACAACTTTTTCAATTATTTTTTTTATTTTCTCAACTTCTTTTAACAAAAATCCACCACTTCTACTATTTAAAATTTTATTGGATGGACAAGCGAAATTAATATCTATTATATCTGCGAAATCATTTAAAATTTTGGCTACCTTTTCAAAAACTTCCTCATCCTCTCCAAATATTTGAATTGCTATTGGCCTTTCATCTGGTAATATTTTAAAATCTAATCCATTATTTTTTATTATATTATAGATTGAAATCATGCCTGTATAGGTTAAGTTTGCTCCATATCTTTTTGAAAGAATTCTCATACCATTATCTGAAAAATTGGAAAGTGGTGCAAGAATTAAAAATGGATAAGATATTTTTATTTTTCCAATCATAATTTAACTACTTTTTATTTAGATCATAAATGAGTTTTAGCCCTTTTAAGACAAGATCTCTTTCATATATATAATTCAATTTTATCAGTGGTAAAACAAAATGAGATGCACCACCAGTTATAATTACGCTAACGCTATCCCTTATTGAGTTTTCTATTTCTTTTACTACTTTTTCAACAATACCACTCCAACCATATAAAAAACCAGATTGAATAGCGTTTATTGTATTTTTTCCTATTGCTGACTCAGGAAGAATAAGTTCTACTTTAGGAAGTTTTGCTGTTCTAGTAATTAAGGATTCAAGAGCTAACAAAATACCAGGTGCAATTGCTCCTCCAATAAAAACACCATTTTTATTTATAACATCAAATGTAGTTGCTGTTCCAAAATCAACAACAACTGTGGAATTTTTTGTTATCTCATAAGCCATTGAACTTCCAACCAATCTATCTATTCCAAGTTCATTTATATTATCAATTTTAATTTTTATTGGATATTTCATCGATAAATTTACAAAAATTGGTTTTTTATTAAATATTTTTTCAATAGCTCTTTCAAAAATTGGATCAAGCGGAGGAACAACTGAAGAAATAATTACATCATCAATATCTTTTTTTGTAATCTTATCAAAATATAGAATTGAAGTTATATCAAGAGCATATTCATCTGATGTTCTTAAAACTCTTGAAGAAAGTCTGTATGTTTTAATAATGTTATTTTTTTTAAAAATGCCCAAAACAATGTTAGTGTTTCCAATATCAATTGTTAATAACATTTTCCTTACTCCTTAAATATTTTTCTATTAATAAAAAAGCATCACCTCTTGATAATTTTTCTTTAAATATAATTTTATCAGGAAAATAATTATGTGAAACACTTGCAACAATTATTATTGATTTTGCTTTATTATCAAGAGGCATTGATATATTTTCTATTTCACCTTTGTATGGTGATGCAAGAAGAATAAAATATAAAGCCTCATAAATATTTAGAAAAAGATATGGATCAATTTCTTCTTCTTTGATTTTAGTTATATTTGAATATTCAATTAAATAAGGATGAAACCATTTTTCTTTAAATTCTACAAACTTATCTTTATTTTGATTTTTGAATCTGTTAATAAAATTAAGAAATAAATCTTTTATTTTTTCGAAAATTGTTTTATTAATTTCCTCTTTCTCATATTTTAAATTGCATCTAACTATTAAAGTTAAAAATTCACCTTCAGTTATTGCCCAGTCAACCTTAAAAGTTCCATCAGGAAAACCTTTTATAATATTTTTTTCAAGAAGGTAATTGATTGATAAAAGATATTTTTCTGGTATCTTTTCTTGAAATTTAGCACCAAATGGAATTATTAAAAGAATGAGTAAAATAAATATAAGTTTCTTCATCCTATAAATTTTAACATATTTGAAAATGTGAAGTATTTTTTATTAAAAATGATACAATTAATATATCGCTATAAGGAGGAAGAATGAGAAAAAACTATTATTTAATAATAATATTAATAACAATTTTGATATTAGTTTTAATATTCAGTAGATATTTATCAAAAAAGGATAGAATAGTACTTAATGAAGAAGAAATTCTTGACTATCAAGGAGAAAAACTTTCATCTATACAAGGATTCAGAGAAAATTCTATAAAGGGTCCTCAATATGTTGATATTAATAATTATAAATTGAATATAACTGGGCTTATTGAGAACAAAAAAAGTTATACATATGATGAAATCATAAATAAATTTCAAAAATATGAAAAAGTTACAACTATCTATTGTGTTGAGGGTTGGAGTTTAAAAATATTATGGGAAGGCATTCTTGTTAGAGATTTTTTAGAAAATGTAGGTATCAGTAAAGATGCAAAAATTTTAATTTTTCGTGCACATGATGGTTATACAACTTCAATGCCTATCGAATATTTTTATGATAAAGATATTCTAATTGCGTATAAAATGAATGGTGTAACATTACCACCTGAAAGAGGTTTCCCATTTCAATTAGTTGCAGAGAATAAATGGGGATATAAATGGATTAAATGGATTACTGAAATTGAAGTATCAAATGATGAAAATTATAGAGGTTACTGGGAAGAAAGAGAATTTTCAAATGAAGGAGATCTTGATAAATCATTTATTGAAAATCCAAAATAATCTAAATTTTTAGAAAAATTAAATATGTACCTAAAATCATTATTAATGCACCTATAAATCTATATTTTATTTCCTCTTTAAATATTAATCTTGAAAAAATTAGAGTTATTATTGTGCCAAGCATTGTTGATGGTTCTGCTATACTGACATCGATATTTTTAAAAGCAATCAATAAAAATAGATAGGAGTAAGCATTTGTAAATCCTGCAGAAATACTTAAAAATGTTTTCTTTTTTAATAATAAAAAGGTTTCTTTTAGTTTTCTTTTGAATAAAATTATAAAAAATAAGATTATTGTAATAAAAAGATAGAGAAAAAAAGCATAAAAAAGAGGTGAAACTCCCATCTTTGTAATTGAACCATCTATTGTTCTACCAATAGCAATTAATAAAGAAGAAATTATCATAATCTGTGAACCTCTATTCTTTAATAGAGTTTTAATTGAAAGAAATAAGCTTTCTCTTCTGGTAAGGAATGATGACCCATATATTAAAAGAATAAGCCCTGTAATTTTTAAAAAGGTAATTTTTTCATCAAGAAAAATTGCAGTTAAAATTACTAAAAAGAAAATATTGAAGTTATATAAAGGAGTTACCAAAGATACTTCACTTATTGATATTGATTTCACATATAAAATAAAAGAATTAGTATAAATTATACTTGTGATTAAAACTACTTTTAAAAAACTATAATTATCTGGTTTTTTTGAAAAAATTATAAATGGTAAAAAGAAAAAGATGGCCAGAAAAAAGAATAAAAAAGTTACAATAATGTTATTATCTTTCTCACTTAATCCTTTTATTATTATTCTTTCAACACCAATCAAAAAAATTCTGCCTAATAGGGCAATATAAGATAACATGAATTTATTATAGATTAAAAAAATATAAAATTATGAAATTCTATTAATTTATAGGTCTTTTACCATATAATATGCATCTTCTTTATTATCTGGATAATATTCTTTTTTTATCTTATCAATCCTAAATCCTAATTTTTTATATAAATTTATAGCCTTATCATTTGAAACCCTAACCTCAAGAACACATAATTTACATTTTTCTTTTTTGCCAATATCTAAAATATAATTCATCAATTTTTCTCCAATTCCTCTCCTCCTAAAGTCAGGATGAACAGCAACAGTTGTTATATGTATAAGATCAGAAAGAAACCAACTTCCAATGTAACCTATAACTGTGTTGTTTAATTCAATAACATAATATCTACCAAATTTATTGTAATTTACTTCTCTAAAAAACTCATTCACACCCCATGGATGACTGTAACATTTTTTATCAATTTCGACAACAACCAATATATCTTTATTGGTCATTGGTCTAATTTTCAGTTCATCCATTAAATTTTCTTTTCTTTTTTCATTAATTGTTTTAATCTTCTTATTGCCTTTGATTCAATCTGTCTTATTCTTTCTCTTGTTACATTAAATTTTGCACCAACTTCTTCAAGAGTATGTGGGACTTCTCCACCCAGTCCAAAACGAAGTTTAATAATTTCTCTTTCTCTTTCAGGTAAAAATTTCAGTAATTCTAAGAGTTCCTCATTGGAGCAGTTTTTGATTGTTTCTTCTTCTGGTGATAATATTGATTTATCCTCAACGAAGTCTGCAAGTCTTGTGTCTTCATCATCTCCGACAGGTGTTTCAAGTGAAATTGGAACCTGTGCAACTCTTTTAAAATCCTGAACCTTTTTAACAGAAATATCCATCTCTTTTGCAATTTCTTCGTCTGTTGGCTCTCTACCAAGTTTTTGCATCAGTTGTCTTGTTATTTTTTTCAACCTATTTATATTTTCAACCATATGAACAGGTACTCTTATTGTTCTTGATTGATCTGCAAGTGCTCTTGTTATTGCTTGTCTTATCCACCATGTAGCATATGTTGAAAATCTCCATCCTTTTTTATAATCAAATTTTTCAGCTGCTTTAATTAAGCCAAGATTACCCTCCTGTATTAAATCAAGAAAAAGTAAACCCTGACCTATATATTTTTTCGCAATACTTACTACAAGTCGTAAATTACTTTCAATTAATCTCTTTCTTGCTTGGGCTTTCTGTTCAAGATTTCCTTCTCTCATTTTTCTTGCAAGTTCATATTCTTCATCTTTTGAAAGTAAAGGAATTTTACTTATCTCCACAAGATATGAATTAACAGGATCAAGAGGTTCAAGTAGTTCCTCTTTAGAAAACTCTAACCCTTCTTTAAATTTTTCTATCTCTTCTTTTCTTCTTTCTTCTTCTATTTCAATTTCTTTTTCATCACCAAATATAATTCCATTTTCAATTAAAGATTCATACATCTCATCTATCTCTTCTGGAGATAGATCTTCTATTGAAGATAAAGTATCAAAAATTTCGTTATATGAAAGATTACCTCTCTCTTTACCCTTTTCAATTAATCTTGTTATCTCATTGTGCCTAAACTTGTCTCGCAAACTTTACACCTCCTTATATAATAAATTCTTTAAATTCTTATCTATCTCTATTAATTTCAGTTGATAATAATCAACCATCTCTTTCTCATTATTCTTTTCTGCTTTTTCTAAATAAATTAATAACTCTTTTTTAAGATTAAGTAAATAGGATATTTTAATTCTCTTCAACATATCATAAAAATTTTCCTTAGGTCCAATATCCTTTTCAGTTAAACTAAACTCTCTATATAAAGGATCCTGAGTTAATATGTTTTTATTTTCATTTATTATTTTTATAAAAAGTTCTCTATACTTTTTTGTCATAAAATAGTTTTCATCAATTTCTTTTTTAATTTCATCAATTAATTCTGGATTCTTAATTATATATAAAAGAAACTCTTTTTCAAGAATGTTCTCCTGTTCTAAAATTTCTTCCTTAATTTTCTTCTTTTTCTCTTTCATTTCATCAAGTATAACCATCTCAGGAAATTTTGTTCTTTCAGAAATTTTTTTAATTAATTCAAATCTTTTTGCTGCATCTTTTATTCTCTTTGCTATATCAATTAAGTCCTTTAAAAGAGGAACGAGAGTATCATCCTTTTCATGTCTTTTCTCTGCTTCTTTCCACAAAAAAGATATCACATCATCTGAATTTGATATTAAATTTAATAAATTATCTTTCCCAAATTTTATTATATATTCATCAGGATCAAGATTTTCTGGTAAAGTCAAAATTTTAATTTCAAAATTATATTTTTCTGCTATTTCGAGTGCTCTTTTTGTCCCCTCAATACCACCTATATCAGGATCAAATGAAATTATCACTCTATCAGAAAATCTTTTCAAAATTTTTGCTTGATCTTCTGTAAAAGAAGTACCCATAGAAGATACACTGTTTTTAATTCCATACTTTGAAAGAATAATTACATCCATATAACCTTCAACAAGTATCGCTTCCTTTGTCTTTAAGATTTCCTCTTTACCTTCAAATAAACCATAAAGAGTTTCACCTTTTTTAAAAAATTTTTCAGTTGAATTGATATATTTAGGCATCTCTCCTTTTAATGATCTTCCTGAAAAACCAACAATTTTTCCTGATATATTTCTTATCGGAAAAATTAATCTTTCTATAAAATTTGAATATGGGAAAATTCCAGTTTCTTTTATATCTATCTTTTCTTCTTTATTTTCAGTTAAAAACTCAGCAATTGATTTTGGTGCAAATCCAAGTTTAAATTTATGAATAGTTTCTAAATCAAGACTTCTTTCTTTTAAATATGATACCACCTCTTCATTTTCAATTAATTTGTTATAAAAAAAATCTGCAAGTTTCTCATGTATATCAAAAATCTTTTTCTTATCTTCACTATATTCAAATTGTGGAATTTCAACATTTGCCCATTTTGCAACTATTTCTACAGCCCTTTCAAAACTTACATTTTCAATCTTCATAATAAAATTATATAGATTACCACCCTCACCACATCCAAAACAGTGAAAAAGTCCTTTTTCCTTAGAGATATTTAAAGAAGGGTTTTTGTCGGGATGAAAAGGACAAAGTGCTACATAATTTTTTCCTCTTTTTTTAATTGATAAATATTGAGAGAGATATTCAACAATATCAACTTTTTCTCTTAATTCTTCTGCAAATTGATATAAATTTCTTATATTTGCCATGGTTTTGGTATAAAAGTTTCATTAAAATTCAATAATAAAAACTCATCACTCATTCCTGAAATGTAATCACAAACATATCTTATTCTTATTGGTAAAAAACTTAATGCATCTTCCCATGATTTATAAGAAATTGGTAGTTCATATTTTTTTACAAAACTTAATATTGATGAAGGGTTTTCCACATAATAATCAAAAAGATTTGATATAACAATTTCAATTCTTCTTATCTCCTGTCCTCTTAGTTTCTCATTATAGTATAGGTTTTCTTTTAAAAAAGTCAAAAAAATATCTATAATATATTCAACTTCACTTGAAAATCCTATTTTCCCTTTTTTTAAAAAGTTACCTATCAAATCTTTTACCATAATATCTATTCTTTTTCCACTATCCTTTCCTAACTTCTTAACAATCTCTTTTGGAATTTCTTTTTCCTTTATAACTCCACCTCTAATTGCATCATCAAGATCATGATTTAAATAAGCAATTCTATCTGATAATGCAACTACAACTCCTTCAAAGGTAGAGATTTTATTAAGATCACTCTCCTTTATATCTTTCAAACCTTTTGAATGATTCAAAATTCCATCTCTCACTTCCCATGTTAAATTAAGACCTGTAGTTTTTTTGTCACCATAACCTTCTTCCAAAAAATCAACAACTCTTAAAGATTGTTCATTGTGTTTAAATCCCCCAGAATTAATATATTCTTTATATTTTTTATTTAAAACCTCTTCTCCAATATGACCAAAGGGTGAATGTCCAAGATCATGACCAAGTGCAATTGCTTCAATTAAATCTTCATTTAATCTTAAAGCTCGACCAATCACTCTTGCAATCTGAGAAACCTCAAGAACATGAGTTAGTCTTGTTCTGTAATGATCTCCAAGAGGAAAAAAGAAAACCTGAGTTTTTTCTTTTAATCTCCGTAATGACTTCGAATGAACAATTCTATCTCTATCTCTTTGAAAATCTGTTCTTATTTCACACTTTTTTTCTTTATAAATTCTCCCTTTACTCTTATTTGAGAGAGTTGCATAAGGTGAAAGGGTTTTTTTCTCAAGTTCTTCAACGAGTATCCGAATAGGTTTCTCTTTTTGCAAATTTTTCCTCAACAACAGCCTGTGCTGCTGATAATCTTGCTATAGGTATTCTAAATGGAGAACATGAAACATAATCAAGTCCTGCCATATGGAAAAATTTAACGCTTGTAGGTTCACCACCATGTTCACCACAAATTCCAACTTCAAGTTTAGGATTTGATTCTTTCCCAAGTCTTGTTCCTAACTCAACAAGTTTACCAACACCTTCAATATCAAGAACCATAAATGGATTTTCAGGAAGTATCTTTTTGTCTATATAAAAAGGTAAAAATGTAGCTTCAACATCATCTCTACTGAAAGCATATGTTGTCTGAGTAAGATCATTTGTACCAAATGAGAAAAATTCAGCATATTTAGCAATTTTATCAGCGCAAACTGCTGCTCTTGGAACTTCAATCATGGTACCAACTAGATAATGAATTTCAACTCCTTCTCTTTGCATAACCTCTTTTGCTACTTTATCAGTCATATCTTTTAGAATTTTTAATTCATTTTCATGAGCAACAAGTGGATGCATTATTTCTACTATTGGATTTAGACCTTTTCTTTTTAAATTTATTCCTGCCATAATTATTGCTTCTATCATTGCTTCATATATTTCTGGGTATACTATTCCTACTCTACATCCTCTCCATCCAATCATTGGATTATGTTCATATAATTCTTTGATTCTTCTTAAAATTCTTTCTCTCTTTTTTATCTCTTCAATATTTCCATTACTCTCTTTTAAATTTTTAATTTCTTCTTCAACCCTCTCTCTTTGTGGTAAGAATTCATGAAGAGGTGGATCAAGAAGTCTAATTGTTACAGGAAGATTATTCATAACCTCAAACATCTCTTCAAAATCTTTCTGAATCATATGAACAATTTTCTTAAGATGAATTTCTCTTTCTTCTTTTGTTTTTGACATTATCATATCCTGTACAATTGGTAATCTTTCAGGATCAAGAAACATTCTTTCAATTCTTAATAAACCGATTCCTTCTGCTCCAAACTTTTTCGCTTTTTTAGCATCTTCTGGTGTATTCGCATTTGCTCTTACACCAAGTTTTCTAATTTCATCAGCATATTTAAGAAGCTTTTCAAGGTTACCTCCAATTTCAGGTTCTATTAGAGGTGCTTTCCCCGCGATAACCCTACCTGTTCCTCCATCAATTGTTATATATTCATCTTTTGTTACTTTTGTTCCATCTGGTGATACAAAAAATTGACTATTCATATCAATTTTTATCTCTTCACAACCAACAACACAAGGCTTCCCCATACCTCTTGCCACCACTGCAGCATGACTGGTCATCCCGCCACGAGCAGTCAATATTCCTTTTGCTGCAACCATTCCATGAATGTCCTCAGGTGTTGTTTCTGGTCTTACAAGTAAAATTTCTTCTCCATTATTTCCTCTTAATGCTGCTTCATCAGTATCAAAAACAACTTTACCAAATGCAGCACCTGGAGATGCTGGCAATCCTTTTGCAATAACTTTAATATTTGCTTTTGAATCAATCATTGGATGTAAAAGTAATTCTATCTGATGGGGGTCAACTCTCATAACTGCTTCTTCTTTAGTTATAACCCCTTCCTCAACCATATCAACTGCTATTTTAACCGCAGCAACAGGGGTTCTTTGACCTGTTCTTGTCTGAAGCATAAAGAGTTTACCTTTTTCTATTGTGAATTCAAAATCCTGAATATCTCTATAATGTTTCTCAAGAATATCTTTAATTCTTAAAAGTTCATTATATGCTGAAGGTATATCATTTTTAAGTTCGATGATAGGTTTTGGAGTTCTTATTCCAGCAACAACATCCTCACCCTGTGCATTAAGTAAATATTCACCATATAGTTTATTTTCACCTGTTGCTGGATCTCTTGTAAAACCGACCCCAGTTCCTGAATCAAAACCTGCATTACCAAAAACCATCATCTGAATATTTACCGCAGTCCCAAGAGTTTCAGGTATTTTATATATTCTTCTATATTCTATTGCTCTTTTGTTGTTCCATGATTTAAAAACTGCTTCAACTGCCATCATCAATTGCTTATAAGGATCCTGTGGAAATTTTTCATGAACTTCTTTTTCATATAATTTTTTATATTCGTAAACTATTTCTTTTAATCCTTCATAAGGAATCTCTGCATCACTTTTAACATTAAATCTATTTTTTATCTCATCAAGAATTTCCTCAAAATATTCATGCTTTATCGACATAACTACATTAGAGAACATGGTTATAAATCTTCTGTATGAATCATATGCAAATCTTTTATCATTTGTTAGTTCGCTCAATCCCTCAACTGTTTCATCATTAAGACCTAAATTTAAAATTGTATCCATCATACCAGGCATCGAAACAGGTGCGCCTGATCTAACAGATACAAGAAGAGGGTTCTCTTTTGAACCAAAAATTTTTTTTGTTTTTATTTCCAATTTTTTTAGATGTTCAAGAATTTCATCTTCAAGACCAGGTGGGAATTTTCCTCCAACTTTGTAATACTCATTACAAACTTCTGTTGTTATGGTAAAACCATATGGAACAGGCAAACCAATTTTAGTCATTTCTGCAAGACCTGCGCCTTTCCCTCCGAGAAGAGATTTCATCTCTTTTGAACCTTCTTCAAATTCATAAATTCTCTTTGAAGCCATCTTATACTCCTTTCTATAAAATTATGACTTTATAATCTCCTCAAATGAGCCAAAATTTTTCATAAGAGTTAAAATACTCTTAATTAAATTCAATCTATTGTTTTTTATGCTTTCGTCCTTATCCATAACAAGAACCTGATCAAAAAAATTATTTATTTTTTCAATTAGTTCTTCTGATTTATTAAAAAAGGTTGAAAAATCAAAAATTTCATTTTTCTCTATTTCATTTTTAATCATCTTATAAATTTCAAATAATTCCTTCTCTTCATCTTTTACAAATAGTTCTTTTTTAATTTCTAAAAATTCCTTATAATCTTTTGTTATATTAAAAATTCTTTTATATGCTTTTACAAATTCGATGAATTTTGAGTTATCATATATCTCTTTAATAAATTTTGCATTTTTATATGAGTAATAAGGAATTAAATTTGATGAGTTCAATACACAATTAATTATATCATATTGAACTCCATTTTCCTCAAATATCAATTTAAATCTACCTTTTATGAAATTTATAAGATTGTCAATACTAAAATCTTTTTTTAAATTGTCTGGATAGGTGCTTAAAGAATACTCAATTAGATTTTTTAAAGATAATTTATTTTCAAAAGATATTAGTAATTCTATGAGAGTGAATGATATCCTTCTTAAACCCATTGGGTCTTCTTTAGATGTTGGTTCTAAGTTTGTAATAAAAGAACCAGTAAGAGTATCAATCCTATCTACAATTCCAAGAATTTTAGAAAGATTATTTTTGGGTAATTTATCACTTCTTTTTCTTGGGTAGATAAACTCGCCAATTATTTCTCCTACAATTTTTTCTTCTTTTGAAATTAAAGATAAAATTTTGCCAATAATTCCATGAAGTTCAGGGTATTCTTGAACTGTTAATGTTACAAGATCTGCATATGAAAGTAAAGCTGCCCTATCAAGAGCTATCCTTTCTTCCTCGCTTATTTTAATATCACCATAAATTCTTGACAGTAATTTTATAATTCTTAGGGTTTTATCATAATATGTACCAAGATTTTTTTCAAAAACTATTTTTTTTAAATCATCTATTCTATCTTTTAAATTTATTTCCTTATCTTTATTATAGAAAAATATTGCATCATCTATCTTTGCTTTAATGATATTATAAAAACCTTCTTTAATAATTTCAGTTTTTCTATTTACACCATTTTGAACTCCAAAAACATAAACAATCTCATTGTTTTTAATTCCAGGAAAAACTTTTCCACCCTTTTTTAAAATTTCTATTAAAATTTCTTCTGGTAAATTTTTTCCTATATTTGGAATTGGTAAATAGAAAACTTTAGGAGATTCTGTTAAATTTGTAAGTTCATCTAAAAGATCTTCATCGACATCTATTTTGACACCAAGTTCTTTTTCAAAAGAACTTAACTCTTCTATAATTTTCTCTTTTCTCTTATCAAAAGAAAGAACTATACCTTCACTCTCAATAATTTCAAAATAATTATTCGCATTTGATACCTTAATAAAATCTTTCCCTGACTTTAGAAATGGATGTGTTCTATTTTTTGATTCAACATTGGCAATCTTAATCTTTAATATTTCATCATCAATAAGAGCAAGAATCCATCTTATTGGTCTAATAAAAGTAATATTATCCCATTTCATAGGTTTTTTCATGGGTATTGAAAAAAGAATTTCATTAAAATTTTTCTCAATTATCTCTTTAGCTAATTTACCTTCAATATTTTTTTCAATGAATACATATTCATCTTTACCAACTTTTTCAAATTTTAAATCTTCTAATTTACCCTGATTTTTTTCCATAAAACCAAGTAATGCTGAAGTTGGTTCACCATTTGTTGAGAAAGCAATGGACCTTTTTGGACCTTTGATTTTAACTATTCTATTCTGCTGATAGGGAGATATATCTTCAATAAAAATCACAAGCCTTCTTGGTGTTGCAAAATGATCTATGTTCTTATATAAAATATTTTCTTTATCAAGAAAATTTTTAAAATTATTTTTAAAATCTTCAATTGTATCATTTAAAAATCTTGCTGGTATTTCTTCAACGCCTACTTCAATCAGAAGATTCTTTCCCATTTTTCTCCTTAAGAAATAGTTTTGCACATCTATTTGCAATGGATCTTATTCTTGTAATATATTGAGTTCTTTCAGTCACTCCAAAAGCACCTCTTGCATCAAGAATATTGAAAATATGTGAAAGTTTTAGACAAAATTCATATGAAGGAAGAATAAGATTTTTTGATAAAGTAACCTCTGCTTCATTTTCATAAAAATCAAATACATTTCTTAATTTTTCTATATTTGCTACTTCAAATGAGTAAATGCACATCTCTCTTTCTTCATTTAGTCTTAAATCACCATATTTTATATCATCATTCCAAAGAATCTCAAAAATTGTGTCTTTTTTCTGTAAAAAAAGTGCAATTCTTTCAAGACCATATGTTATTTCAACTGAAATAGGTTTTAAATCAACTCCTCCTGCTTGTTGGAAATATGTAAATTGTGTTATTTCCATTCCATCACACCAAACTTCCCATCCAACTCCCCATGCGCCAAGTGTTGGCGATTCCCAGTTATCTTCAACAAATCTTATATCATGATCTTCTTCTTTTATACCAAGTTTTCCTAAACTATTTATATAAATTTTTATAACATCATCTGGAGGAGGTTTTAAAATTACTTGAAATTGATGATGTTTATATAATCTATTTGGATTATCTCCATATCTTCCATCTTGAGGTCTTCTGGAAGGTTGAATATAAGCAACTCTATAAGGTTTATTGCCTAAAACACCAAAAAAGGTTAAAGGACTCATTGTTCCAGCACCAACTTCTATATCAAATCCTTCACCTATTATACAATTCTCTTTACTCCAGAAGATTCTTAATTCAGTTATAATATCCTGAAAAGTCATATCTTAAAAATTATACTATAAATAAAAACTTATACAAATAGATAGATAATTTTATAATATAATGATGAATTTATATTAATTTTTCTTTTTTAGAATTTTATCAGCAGCTAATTTACCTGTTAGTATAGACATTGGAACACCAGCAGGACTATAAGCCCATTGACCTGCTTGGAAAATATTGGGTATAGGTGTTAAAACAGATTTATTTGAACTCTGAATTTTATTTACTACAGGCAAAGCTTTTTCAAATGACCAACCTGTAATTGCACCTTCAGAAGTACCTACTCTATTTTCAATACTAATTGGGGTAAATGAAAATTTTTTTATTATTCTGTCTTTTAATATTGGATATATAGAGTTTGTCATAACTTCAATAATATGATTTTCGATTTCTGTTACAAAATCATTATACCAGCCAGATTTTTGAACCTTCTTAAAAAGTTCATATTCAATAAGAAAACTTATAATTAAGCCTGTTTTCCCGTCAGGAACTAAATCTGAATCTTTTATTCCAGGAATAGAAATTTCGTACGTGTTTAATTTTGTAAATTTATCAAGCCATTTTATAACTTCTTTTCTTTCCAAATTTTCCCAATTATTAATTATTTCTTTTAATTCCTTTCTGTGAGTTTCTCCCATTCCTTGTTTTAAAGGTGTATAGAAAAAGTGACCATTTGATATTCTTTTGAAACTTTCTAATGGTTCATCAACTTCTAAAAATAATGTAAAAACTGAATCTCCACCTCTATTTTCAATAATCTTTCTCTTAATATTTTCGAATTTTTTAATACTCTTTTTATTTAAACCCTCTGTTTTCGCTATTTTATAGAATGTTTTCAAATCAGCAGCCCATATTAGATAATCATATCTGTAACTTTTTAAATTTTGATCTACTAATACAGAATCACCAATAATAACTTCGATTACTTTTGTTTCTAATTTTAATTCTCCACCAAATTCAGTCATCTTATTCATCAAAACTTCAGGAAGTTTACCAACACCACCCTTTGGATATATATAATCAAGATATAAAGAAAAATAACTGAGAGCAAAAAAAGCAGGTACATTTTTGAAAAAATGTTGATCAATAATATCTCTTAAAGAAGGATTAGAAATTATTTTCTCTAAATAATATTCAACAGGTATATTCATTTTGTTTATTTTTCCAACAGTGAAAATAAATTTTGGCAACCATGGTAAAAGTTCTTTAAAAAGATATTGTTTATCTTCTTTTAAATTTTTAAAAGCTGGATTTTGTATGCCATAAAGAACTTCCATATATTTCATTACTTTTTTGATTATCTTAATAAGATTATCAATCTCTTTTTTATTTTCTGGATAGAATTTTACAAGTAAATCTCTGTATTTTTCCAAACTATTTGAATCTTCAATATTCAAAATTTCATTTTCTATACCTACTGAAACATGGCTTTTAATAAATTCTAAGTTAATGCCTAAATCTTTTAACATAGGTTTTATTATTCCAGCGTCTTCTAATGCCCTAACCCCTGCATCAAAATAAAATCCATCCTTTTCGAATGTACTGACAAGACCCCCACACTCTTTATTTTTTTCTATTAATAAAACTTTTTTTCTTGCACGTGACAAATAGGCAGCAGCAGTTAAACCTGCCATACCTGCTCCAACAATAATCACGTCATAATTAAAATCACTCATTCTTAACTCCTTTTAAGTCAACTTTTACAATATTGATTTTGTAATTTAAAGTTGTTCAAACCTGCTAATTTAATACTTATATCCCACAATTTATAAGCAATTTCCTTATCTAGTGCTGGAGGAGCAGGTTCTTCCTCGGTTGTTAAATTAAAAAATTTTCCACTAATTGATTCCATCTTTTTAGAAGCACCAAGATAATATATTGCTTCTGCTGAAATTTCAGGGGATTTCAGGGATTTATCAAGAAAATTTTTTCTTAACCATTTATAAAAAGGTCCATTCTCCTGCCCAGTTTTTGTTTTTACTGCTCCAGGATGTACTGCATTAATTTTTACACCACTATCCTTAAATATTTCATTGAATACTAACATAGATAAAAGTTGTGCTGTTTTTGATGCACCATAACTTTTTAAACCAGAATAGTATTGCTTTTCAAAATTCAAATCATCAAGTCTTAATCCCCAGGGAACAAATCTATGTCCTTCAGAATTAACTAATATTATTCTAGCGCTTTTCTGTGATTTAAGTTTATCAATTAATAAATAATTTATTATAAAAGAAGAAAGATAATTAACAACAAAAACTTTTTCTAATCCTTCTTCAGTCAATTCTCTTTTTGTTAAATATATACCAGCATTGTGTATAAGCACATCAATTGAATCTTTCATTTCTAAAAGTATTTTTGATATTTTAAAGATGTCTTTCAAAATACTTAAATCTCCAATTAAATATCTACATTCAACTCCAAACTCATCTTCTATTTCATGTTTTAAGGATTCTGATTTATCTATATTACGGTTTATGCAGAGTAAATTAGAACCATGAGAGGCATATTTTCTTGCTGTATAATAACCAATACCAGATGTTGCACCTGTTATGACTACAAGTTTGCCAAAAAAATTTTCATTACAAATTTCTGGGTTTTTTTTATTATTTCTTAACATAGAAAATATATTAGACCATTTATATTCTCTTACATATTTAAATAATCTATTCCAATATTTCATAATTTATTATTATCCAAACCTCTTTTTCATAAATCGTCTATACAATTTTCCAAATTTTGGGATATTATCGAAAATGTCTCCCCATAAATCATAATAGTCTCTCTGCTCAATAATTTTTCCATCACTATTGAATGTAAGTCTACTTGTGCCATATAATATCGAACTTGGATTTTTTTTAAATTGAATGGTCATTTCCCATTCTAAAAAAACAGTGTTGTCTACTTTAACTGCATTTATAATATTCATTTTAAGTTCTTTTGAACGTTTTGTTAAGCGTTCAGTCATTTTTTTAAATTCTTCAATCCCTTGTATTTCCTGAATTGAATCTCTGAAATATATATTATCATCATAATAAGGTAGTATATGAGACCAATCTGGCTTTCCTTCTGTATTATATGTTTTTGACCATAATTCTTTAATTTTTTCAATTGTTATTATTTTTTCTTCAAAAAAATCTCTTTTTATAGAATTATTATTTTCCAAATAAACCTCCTTTTTATAAAAATTAAACTATTCATTTTCAAACTTAAAATATTTTTTATTAAATTCAACAATAAAAACAAAAAAATAATAAGTATTAAATCTATATTTATAATTTTATTATAAAGACTATTTAAAGATTTTCAACTTAAAATATATATCAATAATATAATTAAAAAATTAAAGTGTTTTACTTTATTTAAATTTTATATAGTATAATTGACTGAATAGTTTTTAAAATTTTAGGTTGGAGGTATTAATGGAAAAACCGAGTGGTTTTAAAGGTTTTGCTTTTATGTCAATAGGACAATTCATATCAATGGTAGGTTCTGCGATGACTCAATTTGGTCTTGCTATCTGGATATGGAAAGTCAGTGGAAACGCAACACCATTCAGTATTATTTCAACATTATTTTTTATTCCAAATTTAATCTTTTCACCATTTGCAGGTGCACTTATTGACAGATGGCCTCTTAAAAGATCACTAATTCTTCCAGATCTTGCAGCAGGTATAGTAACTATCTTAACTTTAATTCTTTATTTATTAAATAGATTGAACCTTCCATTTTTATATATAGCATCATTTGTATCTGGAATGTTTAATGCATTTCAATGGCCAGCATACTCAGTAACAATAAGTGTTATGTTGAAAAAAGAAGATTATGGAAGAGCAAATGGCCTTTTCTCAATGGTTGAAAATGGACCTATTATTATTGCACCAATACTTGCTGGAATCTTAATGCCAATTATTAATCTTTCTGGAGTTATGATAATTGATATTATAACATTTCTTTTTGCAATAGGTGCTGTTTTATGGGTATTTATTCCAAAAATTGAAAGAAAAATAAGTGAAGTTAAAACAAATCTATTTAAAGATGCTTATTTTGGTTTTAAATATATTTTTGAAAAAAAACCTCTTCTTGCTCTTTTAACTGTATTTTTATTTGTGAATTTTTTTGGTGGATTTGTAAATACTCTAATTGCTCCTTTAATTCTTTCTAAAACAAATAATAGCAGTATTGCTCTTGGAGTAGTTCAAACATCTTTCGGAATAGGTGGTTTAGTTGGTGGATTAGTTATGACAGTATGGGGTGGAACAAAAAAGAAGGTTTATTCTTTAATTGGAGGAATATTATTAAGTAGTATAGGTATGATCTTCTTTGGCTTAACTAAAACAGTAATATATCTATCAATATTTGGTTTTTTTATAATGTTTTTGAATGTAATTACAAATTCATCAAGTCAAGCAATATGGCAATCAAAAGTTCCTCCACATCTTCAAGGAAGAGTTTTTTCAGCAAGGAGAGTTATAGCGCAACTTGTCGGAACAATTCCAATGATAAGCAGTGGTCCAATTGTTGATAAATTTTTATACAAATTTTTTATAGATTCTAATAAATTCTTTAACTATTTTGGTACGGGTAAAGGTGGAGCTCTTTCATTTCTTGCAGTTTTTTCTGGTATTCTTACTGTAATAGTTGCAATAGTTGCATTTGTAAATAAGTTAGTTATAAATGTAGAAAGTATTGATATAGAAAAGTAAGTAGTTAAATTTTAGTTTTTTAAATTAAAAAAATATATAATTAAGAAAATGTTTATAAAAATTGTAGATAAAAAAAATGAAGCTGAGGATATATTAAATTTCGTTGGTAGTAATTTATTTATTGGTGAAAGGTTACAAAAATATATAAAAATTAGAATAGATAGTTTCTATAGTTCAGATATCGTTAATGAAAGATATCTTAATGAATACCCTGATAAAAATACAAAAATTTTTGGTGTTTTTGATGATGATTTAAATTTAATAGGTGGTATGACACTAAAATTTTATCTATGGGAAAAATTAAGAAAACAATACTTTTTTAAAATTGATAGTGACCATATTCAAAATAAAACTTTAATATCAGTTGAACATATCGAAAATATTGTAAAAAACAATTTCCCTGAAATAGATATTAATGATATTAAAATTTCGATAGAACTGGATTCTTTTGCGGTTAAAAGTGAATTAAGAGGAAAAGGAGTTGGGAAAGTGCTTTTCGAAAAATTTATTAAAGAAGCAAAAAATAGCCCTTCAAGTCCAATTTTTGCTTTTACGATTGTCCTTGGGAAATATTCAAAACTAAAAATTGGTGAATTTTTCATGAAATATTTTTTTAATGGAAATACAAACTTACCAAAACAGAAATTACCTTTGAAAGAAACTTTAAAATTTTTAAATTTACCTTATGATATATTTAAGGTTAATGAAGATTCATATGGAACTCTTGTATTATCAAAAAAATTCAATTTTAAGTTTCTTGGATTTGGGAAATATCTTGGTGAAACATGGGTTATGTTTTTAAAAATTAATAAAACATGAAAAAGGTTGATCTTAAAACAAGTGCGCTATTAATAATTGATATGGAGTATGGATTTTTTGATAAAAGTTCTCCCCTTTATGTTGAAAATAGTCATGAAATTGTTCCAAATATTAAAAAAATATTGAATTTATTTAGAAAGAAAAAATTACCGGTTATATTTATAAAAAGAGAACATAGAAAAAGTGGAGTTGATATTGATAAAACAAGAATTAAAATATTTAAAGAAAATAGAGGTATAATCTCAGAAAATGATAGGTCATCAGAGATAATTAAAGAATTACAACCAAAAAATAATGAAATAATTATTATTAAAAAAAGATGGTCTGCATTTTTTGGAACTGAACTTGACCTTATTTTGAGAAGATTAAATATTAAAAATCTAATTATAACGGGTGTCCAAACCCCAAATTGTATAAGAGCAACAGTTTTTGATGCTTTATCTTATGATTATGATGTAGTTGTTATTTCTGATGGAACTGCTTCAAACACTACTAAAATTCAGAAAAATAATCTTTTTGATATGGAAAATATAGGGGTTAAAATTTTAAATACCGATGAATTTATTAATTTTTTAAATAAATTCTAAATTTTATTTTTAAAGTAATCTCTTTTAAAACCCTCTATTGCATTTTTACTTAAAGGGTTGTTTAGAATTTCTTCAAAAATATCAGGAGGAATAGTTATTGCATCACTTCCAAAAGAACATGCTTCTTCGACTTCTTTCGAACTTCTAAAACTTGCAGATAATATTTTAACACCAAGTTTATTTTCTCTTATTATATTTTTTGCATCCTTTATAATCTTAAATGGTTCTCCTCCATACCTTCCAATTCTATTTATATAAGGAATTACATAAAAAGGTTCATAATGTAAAGATAGAATTATTTGACTAAGAGAAAATATTGCTGTTATTGAAAAAGGAATTTTTTCTTTTTTGAATAATTTTAAACTCTTTAATCCCTCATTTGAAAAAGGAATTTTTAAAATGGTTTTTTCAGGATAGATTTTATAGTAAGATTTGCCCTCTTCAATAATTTTTATGTAATCTTCTTCTAATGTTTGAATAAAAATATTTAAATTCAATCTTTTACATAAATTTATAACATTAATTAAATCAATGTTTTCTTTTGATAGTATTGAAGGATTTGTTGTAATGCCATCTATTAAACCTAAATCAGAATATTTTTCAATCTCTTTCAAATTAGCACTATCTAAAAATATCTCCATTTCTGATACAATTATATTACATTGTTTTAAGGAGGTAAAGCGATGAAATTAAAAGAGATATATGAATTCTTCATAAGTTCTGGAATTAAAAATGATCCAAGAGGAGAAAAAGAAGTAAAAGATTTACTAAACGAAAGAAAAAAAGAATATGAAAAAATGTCTAACGAAGAGAGGGAGTTTTTTGATAAGGAAAGCTTAACTAATCCATATGGTGATACAAGGATTCTTTTTGGAACAGGTGATGAGGAGATAAAGTCACTGATTGCTGGTATTGATATTGAAACAGCTGAAATTATGTTAGGAAAACAACTTGGTTTTGACCTTGTCCTTGCTCATCATCCAAGAGGGATTGCTCTTTTAAATCTTCCAAATGTTATGAAACTACAAGAAGATGCACTAATTCATCATAATATACCAATTAATATCAGTGAGAAGCTTATGTCTAAAAGAATTTCTGAAGTTGATAGAATGTTGACACCTCGAAATGCATATTTAGCAGTTGATTCTGCACGTTTATTAAAACAATTATTCATGTGCTGCCACACTCCTGCAGACAATAATGTTCACCATTTTCTTACTGAGTTATTCAATAAAGAAAAACCAAAATATTTAAAAGATATTTTTGATTTACTCTTAACTATTCCTGAATATAAAGAAGCAAAAAAGATGGGATTTGGTCCTAAAATATTTTCTGGTGATCTAAAAAGCAAAGCAGGAAAAATTATCGTTGATATGACAGGTGGAACTGAAGGAGCAAAAGAGTTAATGAAAAAATTTTCTGATTCGGGTATTGGTACAGTAGTCGGTATGCATTTTTCAGAAGAACATAAAAAAGAGGCAGAAGAAAATTATATAAATCTTGTAGTTGCAGGCCATATGTCATCAGATTCCCTTGGTATGAATCTTCTTCTTGATGAAGTAGAGAAAAAAGGTGTTAAAGTAGAATCATTCTCTGGTCTTATAAGAATAAAGAGATTCTAATTTTTAAATATCCTTTACAAAAGTAGGCTGTCTACTTTTGTAAACTAAAAGGAGACCTAATTTGGTCTCCTTTTTTTATGTATTTATTGATTTATAAATTTTTAAAACTCTGTTTTTCCAGTAAAATTAAAGTCCTTTACCCTGATATAAGGAACAACACTTACATGAGCATCGCCTCTTTGAAGTTTTCTCTCCTTTGAAATTTCAAGAACATTATTCATCAATTCAACCATATCTTGAGTAAATCTTAAATTCTTAACAGGGTGACTAATCTTTCCATCTTCAATTAAAAATGTCCCATCTCTTGTCATACCCGTTATGATTACTCTTTTTGGATCAATTGGATTCGTATAATGAAATCTTGAAATATAAATACCCTTTTTTATATTTTTTATCATATCAACAAGATTACTTTCTCCCTCTTTCATAAATAGATTTAAAGCAAAGGGTCCAAGAGAATTTGGTTGAGGAAGTGCATGTCCGGTATTTTCTTTATCGAATTTATAAGCATGATATGAATCATAAACAACATTTTTTGCAATACCATTTTGAATTAGGACGACTTTCTTTTTTGGAACACCTTCAAAATCAAAAGATATAGGCGCTCCAAGTGTATCATATCCATCATCCCAGATAGTAATATTTTCACCAAAAACTTTTTCATTGAGTTTTCCACTCATAAAACTTGTATCTAGATGGAAACTTTTTGCCCCAAAAGAAAGATAGGCAAAAAAGAATAAGATATCTTCTACAGCATAGGGTGAAAGTATAACTTCATATTTTCCAGGTTCTAAGTCTTTTGGATTTTTTCCAGTTAATGCTTTTTCAATTGCTTCATCTGCAAGTTCAATTTCATTTATATCATTAAACCTCATACTGAATCTATCAGCAAATCCTGAAGAATCCTCACCCATTATTACAGTTGTCAATGTAATTGATGAATATGGTTGATAAACCTCAATTCCTCTTGAATTTACGACTGCATATTCTTCAAAATCAACCGATAAAGCACCAGCAGCAGTTAGTGATTTTTTAGATGCTTTGTCAATAACATTTTTAACTTTATCAGCCATATCAGAAGGAGTAACCTTTAGGTTTTCGTCAAAAAAAGTTTTAACATCTTTAACTTCTTCTTTTTCAGGCAATTTTACAAAAGAAGCATCCTCTTTTGTAAAATTAAGTATCTCCTCAGCATCTTTAACTGCTTTTTTAATTCCTTCAGTCGTTAGATTGTTTGTTTCAACAAAACCTATCTTCTTATTTTTTATAACTCTAACTCTTATTTGGCTGTTACCTTCTTTAACATTCTGGTGAATGTATGAATTAGCATATCTTGTTAAAGATGATTCTCTACCGAGATAAAGAAGTTCTATTTCATCTCCACTACTAAACTTAAGCCCATTTTTTAAAACATTTAAAATTTCTTCTTTTCCTCTCATCTTACAACTCCCACTCTTACATTCCTAAATCTTGCAGGTGCTGTACCGTGTGAAACCTGCATAATTTGTGGAGGTTCACCTTTTCCACAGTTTGGAACACCCCAAACATGCCACAAACCCTTATTACCAATCCCATCACAGGATCTCCAAAATTCATAACTTATTCCTGTATAAGTTGGATTTTTTATCATATCTCCTAACTTGCCATCTTTTATTTCCCAACCAATTTCACATCCAAATTGAAAGTTCAATCTCTTATCATCAATTGACCAACTTTTATTTGTCTCAACATAAATTCCTTCTTTAATACCTGAAATTAAATTTTCAAATGTCATATCACCAGGCTCTAAATTTATTGAAGTCATTCTAATTAAAGGAATTCTATTCCAACCATCTGCTCTCATCGCACCCATTGGCTTTAAGCTAACCTTATGTGCAGTTTCTCTTGATGTAAGATAACCAACAAATAATCCTTCTTTAACAAGATAAACTCTTTGTGCTTTTACTCCCTCATCATCATATTTAAATCCACCAAGTGCATGAGGAATAGTAGCATCTGCCGTAATATTAACCTTTTTTGAACCATACATAAAATTATTAAGTTTTTCTAAGGTTAAAAATGATGTACCAGCATAGGATGCTTCCATTCCAAAAACTCTATCAAGTTCAACTGGATGACCTAAAGATTCATGAACCTGAAGTGCCATCTGATCTCCACTTATAACTATATCCATATAACCTTGAGGACAAGGTTTTGCTGATAGAAGTTCAACACTCTGTTTTGCAACTCTATCACTATTTTCAATCAATTTAAGACTTTCGATAAATTCCCATCCTGAAACAGAAAAATCTCCACCTAACGCTGCAGGATAACTTCTTCTCTGAACTTCACCTGTATCTCCTATTGCATATGCTTCAATACCACTACCTGATACTATTCTATCTTGAACAATAAAAGAACCTTCAGTTGAAACAAAATATTTTTTCTGCTTGTTAAAATATAGACTTCCTCTTCTTATTTTAACTGGCTTATAATTTGACATTATTTTATCAACTTCATAAAGTAAATTTAGTTTTTTATCCAAACCAACAGTAAATGGATCAATTTTAATGTCTGGTGTATATTCATCCTCATAAATTTCTATATCTGATAAGATAACATCCTCTTTTTTAATCTTACTTGATGCCTTAGCTATGTTTATTGCCTCATCAAGAACTTTTTCCATTTCTAATTTATCAACTTTTGAAGAAGATGAAAAACCCCACGCTCCATTAAATACAACTCTAATTCCAAAACCTTTTGAAAAAGATTTGCCAATACCCTGAACATTTCCATTTTCTGTTTCTATTGTTTCTATTTCATCTTCAATAAGTCTTACATCAGAGTAAGTAACCCCTCTTTTTTTGGCTTCATCCATTATCCACCTTAATTCATCCCTCATATTACCTCCTTAGAATGTTAAACTTTTTAATCTTTTAATTCTATCCTCTATTGGAGGATGTGTAGCAAAATATTTTTCACCCATAAATGGACTTGAGATAAATAGATTTGCAGTTGCATCTGATGCTACCTGCATAGGTTTTTTATATAAACCAATTTTTTCTAAAGCAGATGCAAGACCATATGGATCTCTTACTATATAAGCACCATCTGCATCAGCAAGATACTCTCTCTGTCTTGAGATTGCCGCTCTAATTAAAGCAACAAGTATAGGTGATACAATTGCTAAAATCAGAGCTACAATCATCAAGATTCCTCCAGCACCATCTCTATCTCTTCTTCTTCTCCCTCCACCAAGCCACATACTTCTTAAGAAAATATCTCTAAGAAGTATTATTAAACCGACAACAATTCCAATTACAGTCATAAGTAAAATATCATAATTTCTTATATGTGACATTTCATGAGCAATAACTCCCTGCAATTCTTCACGATTCATCATCTGAAGTAAACCTGTTGTAACACAAATTGATGCATTTTGAGGATTTCTTCCTGTTGCAAATGCATTTGGTTGCATTTCATTCATAACATAAACTTTTGGTTTAGGAATACCAGCAGCAACACTTACTTCTTCAACAACATTATGAAGGATCTTAAAATCTTCTTCTTTTGCAGGAATTGCACCAACAGAAAGAAGTGCTATTTTATCAGAATTGTAGTAGACAATTATATTATATAGAATGACAAACAATCCAATGAGTATTAATCCTATTGTTCCCCATTCCAAAGCATAAACAAAAAGATATCCTATACCAATCAAGAATATTGAAAAAATTATTAAAAAAAGAAAAGTTCTTCTTTTGTTTTCTGAGATTAATTCATAAAGAGTTCTTTTCATTTATTAAAAACTTACTTTCACTGTACCTCTTTCTTCTTCTGGTACTGGATAATATTCAGAAGGAGTAAGTCCCATAATCTTTGCAACAAGATTTGCTGGAATTTTTTCCTGAGACATATTATATCTCATAACAATATCATTATAGAATTGACGAGAAAAAGCAATTTTATTCTCAGTATTTGTTAACTCCTCCTGAAGTTTTAAAAAGTTCTCATTTGCTTTAAGTTCTGGATAATTTTCTGCAACTGCAAAAAGTGTCTTTAAAGCACCAGTTAACATATTATTTGCTTCACCAACTTCTTTTGGTCCAGAAGCACTCATCGCCCTTGTTCTAAGTTCAGTAACTTTTTCAAAAACTTCTCTTTCATGTTTTGCATAACCTTTAACTGTTTCAACAAGATTTGGAATTAAATCATATCTTCTCTTAAGCTGAACATCAATCTGAGCCCATGCATTCTTGACTCTGTTTTTTAAAGTGATGAACATATTGTATGTTCCAATAAACCAGAACACAATTACAGCAACAATTAATAAAATGATCCAAGTAAACATCTTTCACCTCCAATTTTTATTAATTATACTTTAAATTATATAATAAAGATAGTTTATAAATTTTTAATATTATAAATATATACAAGATATAAAGATAAAAAAACTGAAATTATTGCAAAAATTATAAGAAAGAGAGGTGAAGTTTTTAATAATTTATCAATTAAAATACCAAAATATATAAATAATAGAGTGATAGATAAGAAAATTAAAACTATTCCGATTATTATCTGTAACAAATTCTTATTTTTCATGTCTCTTTTATTATATAAAAGAAATATTTTTTAGTTTTTAAAAATGGTATAATAGTTTAAAGATGAGAGGAAAAAGTTTTATACACGAGAAAAGTATTAAAGACATAGCAGTTCTTTCAGCAATGAGATGTTATGGAATTGTTGGTTTAGCACCTGTAAATGTAGTCCAAAAAGTTCAAAAAATTCTTGGATGGAATGAAGCTTCAAGAGGAGTTGAAGTAATATTCAAAGAAAATAAAATTTTTATCATATTTCATGTTATCCTTTCGAAAGGAATTAATATAAAAGAAGTTATACATAACCTTATTGAACAAACAGAATATTCATTTGAAAAAATGATAGGCATAAAACCAGAAATAAGAGTTATTGTTGAAGGAGTCAAGGAGGAATAAATTTGGATCTTTTAGATAAAGATTTTCTCATAAACTTCTTCTATCTCGCATTAAAAGAGGTAGAAAGAAGAAAAGAGGATATCAATAAATTAAATGTTTACCCTGTTCCAGATGGAGATACTGGAACAAATATGTTAATGACTCTTAAATCAAGTTTGGAAGAAATAAATAAAATAAATCCGAAAAATATTGGTGAAGTATCAGAAGCAATTACAAAAGGAAGTTTAATGGGAGCAAGAGGTAATTCTGGAGTTATAATGTCACAGATTTTTAAGGGAATGAATATTGTATTAAAAGATAAAGAGAAAATAACACCAAAAGAACTTTCTCTAAGTTTAATTGAAGGAGTTTCAAAAGCATACAAAGCAGTTATAAAACCTGTTGAAGGAACAATTTTAACTGTTTCAAAGTCTTTTGCTAAATCATTTTATGAAGAGATAAAAAGGGGTAAAAGTTTTGAAGAATCATACTTTAATGCTTTAAAAGAAACAAGAGAAACTTTAAAAAAAACTCCAGAAATGTTGAGTATATTAAAGGAAGCAGGAGTTGTTGATGCAGGAGGTTTGGGATTTCTTGTCTTTATGGAAGGTGGCTTTAAGGCTATATCAAAAAGAGAGGTCGAGATGGAAAAAATTGAAACTAAAGAAGCAAAATTATATCAGAAACTTGAATTTCCATATGATGTTGTGATTCTTCTAAAAACAGAATTAGATGAAGAAAATCTAATGAAAGATTTCAATTTAAATGGTGATTCATTGATTGTTGGAAGAGAGGAAAATTTAATAAAAGTTCACTTTCATACTGATAACTATTTAAAATTAATTGATTATTTTCAAAAAAAAGGCTCTTTAATTAAAATAAATGTTGAAAATATGCAACATGAAGTCGATATATTGTCTTCAAAAGAAAAAGAAGTTGGTTTTGTTTCTGTTTCAAGAGGTGAGGGTTTCAATAAAATATTGAAAGATGCAGGTGTTGATGAAATAGTTGATGGTGGGCAAACATTTAACCCTTCAACAAAAGATATACTTGATGCAATTGAAAGAATAAATTCAAAAAATATTATTGTTTTTCCTAATAATAAGAATGTTATATTTTCTGCTCTTCAAACAAAAGAACTAACTGAAAAAAGAGTTGAAGTTATACCAACGAAGTCTATACCTGAATGTATATCTTCATTAACCATCATTGATAAAAATTTACCAGTTGATGAAATGATCGAAGAGATAGAAAATATTATTAAAAATATAAGAACAATTGAAGTTACAAAATCTATTAGAGATACGAAATTCAATGGAAAATTAATAAAAAAAGGAGATTACATAGCAATTTATGATGATCGAATATATAATAGTAACGACTCGCCAGAAGATACTGCTATTATAAGTTTAAAAAATCTCGAGATTGAAGATGGCACTCTTATAACAATTTATTATGGTGAAGAAATTGAAGAAGAGAGGGCAAAAGAATTTAAAGAAAAAATAGAAAAAATTTTCCCAAATTGTGATATTGAAATTTATTCTGGAGGGCAACCTCTATATTATTATATTATTTCATTGGAGTAAAAAATGACAAAAATTGTAGTTGATTCATCATGTGATTTACCTGATGAATATTTTAAAGAAAAGGACATAAAGATAATTCCTTTATATCTAAAAGTGGGAGATAAATTCTATAAAGATGGTGTTGATATTAAAAGTGAAGAGTTTGTAGAACTATTAAAAAAGGAAAAGAATTTATCAACATCTCAACCACCTTTACCAGATTTTATTAATACCTATAAGGAAATAATTGAAAAGGGCGATGATATAATCTCAATTCATATAACAGGAAGAGGTTCAGGTACATATAATTCTGCTAAAATGGCAAAAGAAGAAATAAATACAGATAAAATAGATGTCCTTGATTCTGAAAATATATCAGCAGGTTATGGATTTATCGTTAAAAGAGTTTGTGAATTGGTTGAAAAGGGGCTATCAAGAAAAGAAATTCTAACAAAATTTAATGAGATTGTTTCAAGGGTTCAAATATTTTTTACTCTAAATACCCTTCAATATGTTTATAAGGGAGGAAGGGTTAATGATGTAAAAGGTCTAATTTTGAATGTTCTTGACATAAAACCTATTCTTCATATGAAAGAAGGTCTTCCAAGAATTTACAAAATTATAAGAGGAAGGAATAACTCATTAAGAGAGCTAAGTAGAATAGTAACAGAAAAAATAAAAGAGAGTGAAAGAAATTTTGAACTTGCATTCATTCATCTTGATGCAAAAAAAGAACTTGAGGAATTAAAAAATAATTTACTTTCAAAATTACAACCAAAATATCACTTCACTAAGATCGTAGGAAGTGCTCTTGGTGTTCATGCAGGGCCAGGAGCATTAGGTGTTGCTATAAACTTTTTAGAGGATTAATATGGAAAAAAACCTAAAACTTGACTATCAGGAACTAAGAAAATATTGTGATAAAAATATTTTTAAATTCAAAACAACTGAAGAGTTACAACCAATAGAATATCTTATAGGTCAAGATAGAGCTTTAAATGCAATAAATTTTTCTCTTGATATAAAAGTTGATGGATATAACCTATATGTATCTGGTATACCCGGTTCAGGTAGAACAACATCAATAAGAAAGATTGTCGAAGAAAAAGCGAAAAACGAAAAAACTCCTGATGATATGATTTATGTTTATAACTTTAAAAATCCTGATAGACCAAATTTGATTAAATTTCCTGCTGGTAAAGGAAACTTTTTTAATAAAGATATTGACGAACTTATTTCAACAATAAGAAAAACTATTCCAAAGGCATTCGAAGCAGAAGATTATGAAAAAAGAAGAAATGAAGTTGTTAAAAAGTTTCAACTCGAAAAAGAAAAAATTCTTAGTGAAGTTGAAACAATGGCTAAAGAGAAGGGGTTTCTTATTCAACTAACACAAACAGGTGTGCTTACGGTTCCACTACAAAATGGACAACCTTTAAAACCAGAAGATTTTTCTAAACTCCCTCCTGATGAACAAAAAAGAATTCAAGAGGAAGGAGAAAAACTTCTTGAAGAGATAAATGAAGTTATTTCAAAATTAAAAAAAATTGATAAAAGAATTTTCGAAGCACTTAAAGACCTTGATATTGAAATTGCAGTTTTTGCTATAGGACACCTTCTCAAGGATTTGATTTCAAAATATGAAGATGTTCCTGAGGTAAGTGATTATCTTGAAAATTTAAAAGATGATATCATCGAAAACCTTGCTTTCTTTAGAGAAGCAAAAAAATCAGAAGAGAATGAAGAATTTTTAAAAAGATATAAAATAAATGTTTTTGTTGATAATTCAAATACAAAAGGCGCTCCTGTAATTTATGAAACAAATCCAACATATTATAATCTTTTCGGTGGAATTGATTATGAAACGAAAATGGGCTTTATGGTAACAAATTTCAACCTTATTAAAGCAGGTTCTATTCATAAAGCAAATGGTGGATATATTATCATAAATGCTCTGGACCTACTAACAAATCAGTTTTCATGGGATAGTTTAAAAAGAACACTCAAAAACAAGGAATCAGTTATTGAAAATCCTTTTGAACAATTGAAGGTTATTCCTACTGTTTCGATAAAACCAGAATCTATTCCAATAAATTTAAAAGTTATACTTATTGGAACTCCATATATATATTATCTGCTTTACTATTATGATGATGATTTTAAAAAACTTTTTAAGGTTAAGGCAGAATTTGATACAGAGATGGATAGAAATGAAGATAATATGCTAAAATATGTAAATTTTATAAGTAGTTTTGTAAAAAAATCAAATTTAAAACACTTAACAAAAGATGCAGTAAGTGAAGTGATTGATTATGGTTCAAGAATTGTTGAGAATCAAAATAAAATAACAACAAGATTTCAAATCATTGGAGACCTCATAACTGAGGCAAATTACTGGGCAGAAAAAGAAAATAGTTATTATATAGAGGATAAACATATAATAAAAGCAATTGAGGAAAAAGAATATAGATCAAATTTAATTGAAGAAAAGATCAATGAACTAATAAAAAATGGAACAATTTTGATTGATGTTGATGGAGAAAAAGTTGGACAGATTAATGGACTTGCAATAATTTCTTTAGGAGATTTCACTTTTGGAAGACCTACAAAAATAACTGCAGATATTTCAATGGGAGCAAAAGGTGTGGTTAACATTGAAAGAGAAGTAAAATTATCAGGAAGAATACATGATAAAGGTGTTATGATTCTTTCAGGTTTTCTTGGAGAGAGATATGCAAAGGATAAACCACTTTCGCTCTCAGCAACTCTTACTTTTGAACAATCATATGAAGAAGTTGAAGGAGATAGTGCATCAAGCGCAGAACTTTATGCTCTAATTTCAAGCATTGCTGATATTCCTATAAAACAATATTATGCAGTGACCGGTTCTGTAAATCAAAAAGGAGAAATACAACCAATTGGAGGAGTGAATAGAAAAATAGAGGGATTTTTTGAAACCTGCAAGATTAAAGGTTTTAATGGAAAACAAGGAGTAATAATACCATATCAAAATAAAAAAGACCTGATGCTTAAAAAAGAAGTAATTGATGCTGTTAAAGATGGCAAATTTCATATTTATGCAATCAAAACAATCGATGAGGGTTTAGAAATTTTAACAGGAATTCCAATAAAAGAGATAGATAAAAAAGTTAACGAATCCCTTTATAAACTTGCAATTGATTATAAGAAATTTGGTGAAACAAAAAAGAGTAAAAGTAAAGACAAAAAATAGTGCTGAAACAATAGAACTTGGTAAAAAAATTGGTTCTCTCCTTTTACCTGGCGATCTTATTCTAATTTCAGGAGAACTTGGAGCAGGTAAAACAACTTTTATAAAAGGAATTGCAAGGGGGTTAAATGTTGATTTGTATGTTAAATCTCCTTCATTTGTTGTTGTTTCAGAATATTCTGGAAAATATAAATTGTATCATATAGATCTTTATAGATTGAATGGAGAGGAAATATTTAATTTAGGTTTTTTTGAATTTTTAGAAAATGGTATTGTTTGTGTTGAATGGGCAGATAAATTGAAAAATGATTTTAAAGATTATGAAAATATAAAAATTGAAATAGAAGTTCTTGAAAAGGAAAGAATAATAAATATTATTTTTAATGGAGAGGAAGTTATAAAAAGATGTACAGTCTTGCAATAAACACTTCAATTGAACCATATAGTGTAGCAGTTTTACAGAATGAAAAAATTCTTTCTGAAGTTAATTGGTACTATAGTTATTTTCAAAAAAATGATCACTTTTATGCAATTGATTATCTTTTCAAAACATACAATTTAGATTTTAAAAAAATTATGTTTATCTCAATTGTTAATGGTCCTGGTTCATTTACAGGTTTAAGAATAGGTTTTTCAGTAGTAAAAACCCTTGGATTTTTATACAATTTACCAATAACAACAATAACAACCTTTGAAGCAATTTCAAATTTAGTTGAATTAAAGGATTACTATATAGTTATTAATGCTGGGCTTAAAGAAGTTTTTATATACAAAAATGATAATGTAGAAATTGATAAAATTGAAAATCTAAAAAAATATAATGAAATTCTTATCTTCCCTGAATTCAATTTATATCAGAAAGTATTAAATAAAAAGAAAATCTATTTAAAAATAGATGCATCTATTGTTGGTAGAATTGGTCTTATTAAATTTAAAGAGGGAAAATTTGAAGATTATAAAAAAGTTTTACCTCTTTATTTAAGAGAGATAGAATCAATTTTTAAAAAATATAATGAGGAGGAATAATGGATAAAAAGTCATTGATAAGAGAAATTGAAAATTTAAGAAAATCAAAAGTGATTGTCTATTTTCTTGGTTTAAATTCAACAATTGCACAGGATGCTGTTGAGATTATCTATAATAATTTAAGAAGAATAGGAAAAGTTGAAAAAATTGACCTTTACTTGCATACAACAGGTGGTTTTCTAGAAGTTCCCTTAAAAATTGTAAATGTAATTAGAGAATTTACAAATAAATTTTCTGTTCTTGTACCATATAGAGCACATTCGGCAGGAACTCTTCTTACACTTGGAGCAGATGAAATTGTTATGGGTAAAATGGCAGAACTAACCCCTGTTGACCCACAAACAAGGTCTCCATTAAACCCAAAGGGAATTAAAGGAGAACTTCTACCTGTTTCAATTCAAGATTTAACATCTTTTTTTGATTTCCTTGAGTCAAAGGGAATAAAAGAAAAGGAAGAAATAATGAATACACTTTTAAACAATCTTCACCCTCTTGTTATAGGTTCTGTAAATAGGTCGCTATATCTTATCAAACACACAATGGAAAGATTGCTTATATATAGTTCATATTCTGAAGAAGAAAAAAATAAAATTATTGAACTACTTTCCTGTGGATTACCATCTCACACATATTTAATAACAAGAAATGAAGCAAAAGATATTTTAAAGGATAAGGTAGTTTTTAGTGATGAAAATCTTGACCTTCTTATGTGGAATCTTTATCAGGTTTATATGACCTCTCTTGACCCAAGAGTTCCTTATGTTTTAGATGCAAATCTTAAAAAAGAAGTAAAAAGGGTGAATATTGCTTTTATAGAAACTTTAGATTATGGTTCAGCATTTATTCAAACTTTTGAAAAAACTTTTTCTCCTGATGGAAAAATAATTGAAACACCTATTTTTGGTGGATGGTTCGATATTAAGTAGGTTTTTTAGTAGTACCAATAAATCTTCTTAAAAAAATTGAAATAGGGACACATAAAAAAACTGCGACAATTGCTTCTGGAATACCCTGTAAAATTCCGATACTAAGTGCCTGTTGAAAATTGAAAATTTTAAAAATAACTGCGAGTCCAAGAGTTATAACTGTATTTGTCATGCTTCCGATTATTGATGCAAATGTCATTGAAGATATAAGAGGGTCAGTTTTAATAAGAAAATAGAAAATTATTATCGCGATAATAAATGATAATAATAGTGCAATTATTATATTATAATTTCTGAATACCCAAAAAAACATAAGAAAGAATATTACAGATAAAATTAAACTTAAAAATATATATCTTTTTCCTTTTTCCTTTCCTAGGAATTTATAAAAAAATTGAAATGAAAGTGCAGCAAAAACACCAATTAGAGGCCTTGCTGGAAAAAGAACCCAGATTGGTGCAATCGATAAAAAATAATAAATTGCAGAAATCCCAAATATTGAACCAACAAGTGCTCCAATTTTTACACCAAGAACAATTCCAGAAATAATAACAGGTATATGCATAAATGTAGCAGCACCAGCAGGTGTTGGAACTGTTATATATCCAAGATATGTAAATCCAAGAATAATTGTTATAGCACCAAGAATCCCAGCCATTGTTATTTCTCTCGTAGTTAATTTCATTTATAAACCTCCTTAAAGAAAAATTTGCAAATAAATTTTATCATATTTTATAAAAATTTATTTGCAAATTTCGCTTGATATAATATATTAATGGAGGTGAACATTGAGTAGATTATTTGAAGAGATTGAAATAAAAGATATGAAAATTAAAAATAGAATTGTTATGCCACCTCTTGCTATTAAAAATCAGGAAAAAGGTGGCTTTGTTAATGATACTATTCTTAATTATTATGAGAAGATGTCAAAACTTGGAATGGGCTTAATTATAACTGAAAATGCGTTTCCTTCAAAAGAATCAAGAGTTATGCTAAATCAGATGCTTTTATCTAATGATAAATATATTGATGGACATAAAGAACTTGTAAAAAAGGTGCATTTTAACAATGTGAAAATTGCACTTGAAATAAATCATGCTGGAGCAAATTTATTTGATATACCAGAACTAAAGAACATGTTAAAAAATAAAGATGAAAGTGATTTTATTTTTGAAGATGAAGAAGATTCAAGAAAGCCTTTAAAATCAATAAATGAATATGACTTGCCAAAAGAAAAAATAAGAGAAATTATTAAATCTTTTGCTGAAGCTGGAAGAAGGGGTGAAGCTGCAGGGTATGATATGATTGAGATCCATGCGGGTCATGGTTTCTTCATTAACCAATTTTTATCTCCAATGATAAACAAAAGGAAAGATGAGTATGGAGGAGATGCTTTTAATAGAGCAAGAATCCTTTTTGAAATAATAGAAGAGATAAAATCAAATGTAAAAAATATTTTAATTTCTGTAAGATTACCACTTGCTGATAATCCTCCTTCTTATAAATTTTTTAATAATGGATTAACAATCGAGGATGGTTTAAAAATTGGAAAAGAGATTTCTTTTAAAGTTGATATGATTGATGTTACTGGTGGCTATTCAGGAAGTAGACCCAAGGAGATAGAAGGTTATGATGGATATTTTAAAGAATATAGTAAGAGATTAAAAGAAATAGTTAACATTCCTATAAATTTAACTGGTGGAATTAAAACTCCTCGATTTGCTAATTTCTTGATTGAAAATAATTACTGTGACACTGTTGGTATTGGAAGAGCTCTTTTATTAGATAAAAACTGGATTGAAAAGGCAAAAAATATTTAAGATAAATTTTTGATTAGTTCTTTAATTTCAATTTCAAAAATTCCAAAATCTTTTATATTAAAAGTTATTTTATCTTCTAATGAAAATTTTTGTAATTCAATTGTTAATTTATCATTGATGTTCCAGAAAATAGGAAACTTTCTATCAAGAAAAATCATCATATCATTTATTTTTATTTCATTTATTACAATATTCGAAAAAATGTTTCTTAAACTTAATTTCAAAAAATCTTTTTCAATAGTTGATTCCTTTTTTATAATAGATTTCATTAAAAAATTGATGAAGATATTTCCTTGGGTTTCTTTATTATCTAAAAAATCTTTAAGTTCTATAGGAAAATCCGTTATCACTCCCCATAAATTGAATTCTTTAATATATTTAAAATCTTTCACCTCATTTACTACCCATGGAATAACCCTTTGAGAGAATTTTTTATAATCTTTTGTTAAATAATTTATATTTGGTTTTAAAAAATCAACTTCATTTAAATAATCATAAATATCTCTTGGCTCATGAGAATATAGATATGCAAACTTAATTTTATTAAAATTTTTCTTGTTATAATATAGTTCTTTATGAAAAAAAGATGAAATTATAACCTCTTCATAATTAAATTTAGAAACTAATTTACAAACAGAATTAAAATCAACTGGATTTTTAATCTCAATATCAACAGATTTATTTTTTTCTTTTACCAACTCTAAAACTTCAATTAATAAAGGTATTTTTTCTTTCTCAATTCTTATTTTAGATAATTCTAAATAATTTCTTTTATTTATATCAAAATCAATTCCAGTTAATCTTTTAAGGTTTGAATCATGAGATACAACAAGAAATTTATCCAAAGTTGATTGTATATCTATTTCAATTCCATCTGCTCCAAGTTCAAATGCCTTTAAAAAACTTTTTATTGTATTTTCAGTTTCATAAAAACATCCTCTATGCCCAATTATCTTCACTTTTTAAAAAGAATAATTCCATCTTTTATTGATACTTCAACTTCTCCATCATCTTTTGCTTCATGAAGGAGATTTAATATAGAACTTTTGATTAGATATGAAACCACAATTGACTCAATTTTTAAATTCAAACTTTTCATTATTTCATCTATAGATTTTGGTTCTTTTATGATTTTAAAAACCTCTTCTTTTATTTCATTTAACCTTTTTATATTATAATCAATAACTTTTACAGCCTCATCTTTATTCATGAGTTCCCCATGAGAAGGAATTATATAATTAAAATCGAGATTTTTTATATAATTCATCTTTTCTAAGAAATTTTTGTAAGAGTAAAAATATGGAATAACATATTTATCAAGAATCTCAATTGAAAAAAATGTATCAGATGAAAAAATTATATCATCTAATTTTATTCCAATCATTCCAATTGAGTGGCCTGAAAGTTCAAGAATCTTTATATTCTCTAAATTTAAATTATCAACAAAATCATCAATTTTAACACTTTCACCGAGTACCCATTTATTTAAAAACTCTTTCGGTGGTTTTCCTCCATTAGATAAATAAATTGGTTCAAGAAATGGATTTTCCAAAAAAATTTTCTCATCTCTACTTGAATATGTTTTTATATTAAAGGAGTTTTTTAAAAAATTACCACCACCCATATGATCTGCATGGTGATGAGAAAAAATTAGTCCATTAATGTTGAATTTATTTTCTTCAATTATTCTTTTTACTTTTTTACTCTTATCCTTATCAATTGGAGAATCGAAAAGGTAAAAAAAAGAACCTGCCTTAAAAAAAGGCAGGTTTGTTGTATCTTTAAAATAAAAAATTCCATCTCTTATCTTTATTAATTCCAAAAATAACCTCTGACTACGTTTTCTTTACTTCCTCTTTTGCCTCTTCTATCTTTTTTTCTTCTTTTTTCTTTAAAATCTCTTCGTATCTTTTTCTCTTCTCAAGTGCTTCCTGATTCAATCTTTTTTTCTTTTCTTCATTAACTTTTTTTACATACTCTTTATATTTTTCAAAAACTTTCTCTTTATCCCACACATCTTTATAAATTTCACTAACTTTCTTTGAATATTCATCGAGATTTTTCATCAATTTTTCATCTGTTGCAATTAGATCTGCATCAAGGTCTGTTGCCTGAGGTTTGGTCTTTTTGTAAATATATCTAAAAACTTTTGGTTCATCAATAATTTCACAAGGCATAAGAAGATTTTTATTGAATGGCTGGAACTTTCTTATAGTTGTAAATAGTGGTGATTTTAAAATTTCGGTAAGTGGTTTATCTTTAACATTTCCACCAGAAAAATGTAAGAATATACAAGGTTCAACTTCACCTTTATGATTTATATGAATATATCTTCTTCCTCCTGCGATACATCCTGTTACAAATGGTGCATCATTCCAGAAATCCATTGGCCAGATTGGCTTGTTTTCTCTTGCCCATCTAATAAATTCACCTAATTTTTTTCTCTGTTCAGGAGTAGCCATAAGTTCTGTTGATGGTTCTCTTCCAACTGGCATATAAAGGAAATACCATCCCCATATTGCTCCTTTTTCAATTAACAAATCAAGAAATTTTTCACTTGTAACAGTATCTGCATTCAATTTTGTATATGTAGTTGAATAACCAAAAACAATTTTATTATCTTTAAGTAAATCCATTGTATTCATCAATTTTTGAAAAACTCCCTTTCCTCTTCTTTCATCCGTTTCTTTTTCAAAACCCTCGATACTTAAAACTGGCATAACATTTCCGACTTCTTTTATCTTTTTGACCGTCTCTTCATCAATTAAGGTTCCGTTTGTAAAAACTTGAAAAGCACAATCTGAATGTCTTTTGTAAATTTCAAACATATCTTCTCTTATAAATGGTTCTCCACCAAGAATTGTGTAAAGATAAGTTCCAAGCTCTTTTCCTTGTGTTATTATTGAATCAATTACATCAAGCGGTAAATCATCTTTTCTTGTATATTCACCTGCATAACAACCAATACATCTTAAGTTACATCTCATAGTAGGACTTATTAAAATTGTAAAAAGACCAGGTACACCAAATTTTTTCTCTGCTTCGTTATTCTTTTGAACTCCAATTAGAAGAGTGTTTACAAAAAAGTTATAACCAAGAGTTGTTAACATTTTGGTATCAATATTTTTGAAAACAGATGTTACTAAATTCCAGTAAGTGCTATTATGAAGATTCTGCCTTGCTGATTCAATCTGATCTTTGTAAGTTTTGTTTGGAGTTATCATTTTCATAAAATTAAGAATTTTATCTATGTTTTTTTCCGGATCTTTTTGAGCATAAAGAAGTGTTTTTTTAACTAAAAAACCAGCAACAGTTGATTTAATACCCATTTAACTCACCTCCATTAATATAGCAAATTAACATTTTCACAATTTCATCCCTTTCATTTTTGTTCAAAGAAATTAAATTAAACTTGATATCTTCCCATTTATTATTGTATGGTTTAAAAGTATCAACATATTTTGAAAGAAGATAAAAAAGGTATGATGTAAAACCTAAAAATAAAATTCCAGATGAAGATGATAAAATAAGAAATTCTTTTAAGGTTTCAAGTTCTTTTATATTTGAGAAAAAAGTAACAAGAATTAAAAATCCAAGTACAATTAACAAAAGTGGTTTTAATGTTTTCTTTGATAGAATAGTAAGTTTTTCACTTATAAATTTGTCAAGTGTTCCATTTTCTTTTGCTTTATTAAATTCATTTATGAATTTTTTTACCTCAGAAATATTTTCATTTGTGGTTAATAATTTTTTTCCTTCTTTGGTTAAAGAATAAAGATATTTTGGTCTTCCCTTGCCCTCATCTTTTTCAAATTTAATACTTAAAATTCCTCTCTCTTTAAGATTTCTTAAATGTTCATAGGCAGTTATTAAATTTATTTCAAGTGCTTTTGATAAAATACAGGGAGTAATGTATTTATTGTCTTTAAAATAATCCCTTAAAAAATTAATTAAATCTTTCTGCCTTTCAGATAATTTAATATCTAAATTTTTCATAGTATATCTATTTTATTAGTTTTTTTTATTTTTGTCAACATTGTAAATATTTAAAATATATTCTATAATTTTATAAATATATTTTTTGGGAGTAGAAATGAATTTAATTGAAGTTAAAAACTTAAAGAAATATTATGGAAAAATCAAAGCAGTTGATGGTATAAGTTTTTGTGTTGAAGAAGGTGAAATTTTTGGAATGGTTGGACCAAATGGTGCAGGCAAAACAACTACAATAGAATGTATTGAAGGTTTAAGGAATCCTGATGAAGGCGAAATTAAGGTTCTTGAATTAAATCCATATAAAAATAGAGAAAATCTTTATCAGAAGATAAGCATTCAACTTCAAGAAACTTCTTATCAGGATAAAATAAAAGTTAATGAAATCTGTGAACTATTCTCTTCATTTTATAAAAATAAACTTGATTATATTGAATTACTAAAAAAATTTGAATTGATTGAGCATAAAAATAGCTTTGTTATGAAACTTTCTGGTGGACAAAAACAAAAATTATCAATAATTCTTGCTTTAATTTCAAATCCAAAAATAATTTTTCTTGATGAAATAACAACAGGGCTCGATCCAAAAGCAAGAAGAGATATGTGGAATATGATAAAAGATTTACAAAAAGAAGGAAGAACTGTTTTTTTAACAACTCACTATATGGAAGAAGCAGAATTTTTATGTAATAGAGTGGCTATAATAGATAATGGAAAAATAATTGCTCTTGACACTCCAGATAAACTAATCGAAAAAAGTGGTATTGAAGAAATGATTTCATTTGAAACTATGAATGTTGATATAGAAAAAATTAAAAAAATTAAAGGCGTGAGTAATGTATTTGTTAAAGATAATGAAGTGATAATTTATGGTAAAAGCGAAGATTTATTAAAAAACCTTGTCATTTACCTTTACTCAGAAAAAGTTAGTTTCAGGAATCTAAAAACAAAAAAACCAAACCTTGAAGATACCTTTCTAAAATTAACTGGAAGATACTATTTGGAGGAAAAAAATGGAAATGTTTACTAAATTAATAAAAGTCGATTTTAAACTTCTTTTAAGAGAATTTCTGGTTGTTTTTTTCTCGTTATTTTTTCCAGCATTTATGATACTTATGTTCGGTGGAATTTATGGAAACAAACCAACAGAATTTTTTGGAGGGTTTGGCTCAGTCGATGTTATGGCACCTTCATATCTTGGTGTTATTTTTGCTGTTAATGGACTTATGAGTCTTCCTCTAACACTTGTTGAATATAGAGACAAAAAAATATTAAAAAGATTGATGGCAACACCTCTAAAACCATCTTATATAATTTTATCTCAATTAATTGTTAATTTTGTCTTAACAGTAATTGGTCTTTTAATTCTTCTTATTTTTGGAAAACTTATCTTTAACCTCCATTTTTATGGAAATATTTTCTTATTCATATTTGCATTTATTCTTTCAACTCTTTCAATATTTTCTATTGGTTTTTTAATAGCAAGTTTAATTTCTGATGTCAGAGTTGCAAGCACTGTTGCCTATATAATTTATTTTCCTATGTTATTTTTATCTGGAGCAACAATGCCACTTGAATCTATGCCAAAATTTATGTTAAACATATCAAAGGCTCTTCCTCTAACCTATATTGTTGACCTTTTAAAAAGGGTCTGGCTTAATAGTGATGTTTCATGGATAAAATCAAATTTAACCTTTGAAAAAGATATAATTGTTCTTGTTATCATATTGATAGTATGCTTTGGGTTGTCAATTTATAAATTCAAATGGTATTATGATTAAACTTAAACTGATTTTAAGCCAGAGCCAGTTAGAATTATAACTATTTTTTTATCTTCCCTTAAAGATTTTAAATATTTTTTAAGACCTGCAAAAGATGCTGCTGATGTAGGTTCAACAAAAATACCAAGTTTGCCAAGTTCTTTTTGTGATAAAAGTATATCTTCATCTGAAACAACTATCACTTCACCACTTGTTTCATAGATTGCTTTAAGAATTTCCTTCCCTCTAAGTGGATTTGGATTTGAAATTCCTTCTGCTATTGTATGCTTTTTCTCAAATTGTTGGGTAGTTAAATCTTTTTTTATAAATGCTTCGTATATTGGTGAACAATTTACTGATTGAACTCCAACAAGTTTCGGAAATTTATTTATCAATCCACCTCTTTTTAAATCAAGTAAGCCAATATAAATACCAATGATAGAAGAGCCACTCCCAACTGGTAAAATTATTGTGTCAGGCAGTGAATAATTAAAATCCTCAAAAATTTCATATATCACTGTCTTTGTTCCCTGAAAAAAATATGGATTAACAAAATGACTTGCATAATAATAATTAATTGAAAATTCTTTTGCTTTATTAAAAACATCCTCTCTTGAACCAGAAATTTTATGCACATTCGCTCCATAGAATTCAATCTGTTTTATTTTATTTGGGGAAGTATTTTCAGGAACAAATATATCACAATCAATTTTAGCAAGAATTGAATATGCTGCGATTGCACTTCCTGCATTTCCAGATGAATCTTCAACAATTCTTTCAATGCCAAGTTCTTTCATCTTGCTTATTAAAACAGTTGCGCCTCTATCTTTAAATGAACCTGTTGGAAAAATAAAATCAAGTTTTAAATAAATTTTAAATCCTTCTATTTTTGTTTCGACAAGTGGTGTCAAACCTTCTTTTAAAGTAACTATATTTTTATCATTTTTTATAGGAATAAAATCTCTATATCTTAATAAACTATTTTCATTCTTTCTAATATTTTCAATTTTAAAAACTGGATTGAATTCTAACTGAAGTAATCCTCCACAATCGCAGAAAACCTTTTTTTCTTCTTCCTCATAAATTTTTCCACATTCAATGCACTTTAATTTAATTTCCATTGTTAATGATTTTCAATTCTTTGTTTTCTATTGTACTTATAAGAATATTTACAATCTGTTCATCATATAAAATTCCACTATTTTCTTTTAATTCATTAAGTGCATCTTTAATACTAAATTTTGGTCTATAAGGTCTATGAGATGTCATTGCTTCAAAAACATCACTCACAGCAATTATTTTTGCTTCAAGCATAATTTCTCCATCCTTCAATCTTCTTGGGTAACCAGAACCATTCAATCTTTCATGATGTTGAAGAACTATATCTGCAATAGGATAAAAAAGTTTAGAAGATTTCAAAATATCATAACCTGCTTTTGTATGTTCTTGAATTAGAAGAAATTCATTTGTTGTTAATTTACCTGCTTTATTTAAAACCTCTGATGGTACAACGATTTTACCTATATCATGAAGATATGATGCTATTTTAATAATTTCAATTTTTTCTTTAGGAAGATTCATTTTTTCAGCAATTTTTGTTGCTATCAATGAAACTTTATATTGATGACCTAAGGTGTATGGGTCTTTTTTTTCAATAATTTTTGTTGTTAATGTTAAAACATCGTCAAAGGATTTCTTTAATTTAGTATTTACTTCTTCTAATTCGTCTCTTAATTTTTTTTCTTCAGTAATATCTCTTAAAAGACCAAAAGAATATAAAAATTCTCCTTTACTATCAAATGTTGCTGATGCGAAAAGTAGACCCCAGAATATTGAACCATCTTTTCTAATGTATCTTTTCTCAATCATATATGAATCTATTTCTTTATTTTTTAATTTATTATTTAATTCTTTTTGTTTTTCATAATCTTCTGGATAAGATACATCTCTCCATTTTAAATTTAACAATTCATCTTCAGAATATCCAAGTAAATTTCTATAAACAGAATTTGTTGCAATATAATTGTCATTTTCATCAACAATTGCTACACCAAGAGGATTTTTTTCAAAAAATAGTCTAAATTTTTTCTCACTCTCAATTAATTTATCTGTCAATTTCTTCTTTTCGGTTATATCTTCAATCATTGCAAATTCAAATTGAAACTCACCTTTTTCATTAAGAAATGCTGTACAATTTAAATTTGCAAATATAATTCTTTTATCTTTTGTTATAAATCTTTTTTCAACTGTATATGAATCTATCTCTTTATTAATTAACTTTTTAAATTGAGACCAATCTTTTTCAATGTCTTCTGGATGAGTATACTCTTTCCATGAAATCTTACTAATTTCATCTAAACTATAACCAATCATTTTTAAAAATGCCTCATTTGCTGCAAAAACTCTTCCTTCTCTATCTGTCATTGTAATTCCAATTAGTGCTTTCTCAAAAAGAGTTCTAAATTTTTTCTCACTCTCTCTTATTTTTATTTCCATCATTTTCCTTTCAGTTATATCTTCTATCATTGCAATTTCATAAAGGAAATTTCCTTTTTCATCATCGACTCTAGCTACTTTCAAATAAATCCAAATAATCTTTCCATCTTTTCTTATCGCTCTTTTTTCAAGAGAATAAGAGTGAATCTCTCCATTTATTAATTTTTTAAAATTCTCTAAATCTTCTTGAAGGTCTTCTGGATATGTTAAATCCATCCAAGTTAATTTCTCAATCTCTTCAAGTTTATATCCCATTATCTTTTCCCACTCTGGATTACAATAAATTATTTTTCCATCCTTATTTGTTAAACTGATACCAATTGGAGAATTATCAAAAAGTGTTTTGAACTTTTTCTCTGCTTCAAATAGTTCTTCTTTTAATTTAATATTTTCTGTTACATCAGTTACAATACCTTGAATTATTGTTGTTTGAGGAATCTCTTTAGATAAAATCCTTGCACTTGAACTCAACCATTTTATATCTCCATTTTTAGTTATAATTCTATATAAATTTGTAATTGAACTAATTGAACTTACCTTTCCCTCAAGAAGTTTATCAAAATTATCTTTAATTTTACTTAAATCATCCATATGAACTATATCTTCATAACTTTTTCTTCCTTCAAAAAAATCTTCTTTTTTGTATCCAGTTATTTCTTCAAATTTTCCTTCAATTGATAAAAATTTACTATTTTCTGCAATAAGTTGATATACAAAACCATTAATATTTTTAATAAGAGATAGATGAACCTCCTCATCTATCAACTTTTCAATCATTAATGATATATTTTCTGCAATAAAATTTATTAAATTTAGATCATTTTCATCATAAACTATGTCTTCTTCATAACTTTGAATTGCAATTACTCCAATATATCTATCTTTTACCTTTAAAGGGACTCCAATATATGAGTAAGGAGTTGTTCCATAAAAAATAAGTTTTCCCTCTTCTTTCAATTTTAAAATTGCGTCTTTATTTAAAATAACTCCTTCTTTTTTTTCTAAAACATATTCTGTAATACCACCTCTTCTCTTTCTTGGTTCAGGTTTTTGGTCTTTTAAATCCACAAAATATGGAAAATAGATATATTCTCCACTATAATCTATTAAGGCAATATATAAATTCTCAGCATAAGTAAATTCTTTTAATAAAATATGAATTTCTTTAAATAGTTCTTGAAGATTTTTTATCTCAAAAAATTTTCTTGATAATTTAAACAAAATTAGGTTTAATTTTTCTCTTCTTTTATCTTCTGTTATATCTTTTAAAATAACAAAATTAGTTTCATCATCTTGAAAATTAGCCATTAAAATATCAAAAATCTTCTCTTTTTTATTTTTTGTTTTTAATTTTATTGTTAAACCACCTTTTGAAGATTTCTTTATATATTCAATAAATTTTAAATATTCATCTTCATCAATAAAAAAATCTCTTATTTCTTTATTTATTATTTCATTTTCTTGAAAACCTAATATTTTTTCTATATTTTTACTAACTGATAATATTTTTCCATTCTTTAAAAAAAAGAAAAAATGATTTTTAGCGTTTTCAAATATTTTAGATATCAATTCATTCTTTTGATTCATACAAGTTAATTATATCAATTTTTATTTTTTTTCATATCAAACATTTTTAAATCTGTAGTTTTTATTATTTCAATAAAATTTTTATAATCAAGATTAGAAATACCATATGATATCGTCAATTCATGAGGAAATTCATTTAAAGATAAATTTTCTATAAATCTATTCATAACCTTCTAAACATTTTCAATATCAATATTATTTAAAACAATTAAAAATTCATCACCTCCAAATCTTACAAGAAGGTCATTTTCTCTAAAAGTTTCTCTCATTTTTTTACCCACAAATTGTAAAACTTCATCACCATGAATATGCCCATATCTATTATTTATTTTTTTAAAATTATCAATATCCATTATTATCAAAACATCTTTTGTAGTGTTTTTTACATTTTTTGACATTTGCGCAATCCATTCATTAAAATAATTTCTTGTATATAACCCTGTTAAACTATCATGTTCTGCAAGCATTTTAAATTTTTCTTTTTCAATTTGAATTTCATTCGTTAAATTCTCAATTGTAAAAATCAAAAATTTAGAATTTATACCTAATAAAATAATTAAATATGATATAAATCTCATTAAATGTCCTAACATATTAAAAAATCCATAAACATCTACATAAAGAGTAAAACTTAACTCTCCTAATATAGTAAAAATAATTGTAAAAATATATGCATTTAAAAATAATTTTGGTGAATCTTTTTTCTTTAAAATATAAATAAGAGTTAATCCTAATATAATTACAAAAATATACTCTAACCCTATTTTAAATCCTGTAAGCCCTTTACCTTCTATAAAACAATCAGGAAATTTTCTTAAAAATATAAAAATAATTGAAAGAGTTGTTATGATAAGAATAGAAATAAAATAGATAATTTTATTCAACCTCTCTTTTAAAAAAACTATTAAAGATAAACCAATAGTTTCAAGCATTCTTCCATTTATCCATAACTGAGTTGGAAGATTTGCATCATAAGTTTTAAATACCCCCATTCCCTTATATGCAAGAGTATGTAGGGAATCAACAATTAAAACAAATAAATAAGTTGTTCCAATGTTAAAAATTATATCATTTTTAAGATATTGATAAGTTATATATGATAAAAAGAAGATACAAAATGCTGTTAAAATTGCAAATAATTCAATTATAGAATGAAATAAAAGATAATTTCTTTTTGAAATTAGCTAAAAAAAATTTATAAGAAAAAATAGAGAAAAATAGTAAAAAATAACAATTTTATTTTTTGTTTTTAGATTTGATAATTTCAAAATTTCCCTCCTAAAATTTTAATTTTGGTGCCGGGACCGGGACTTGAACCCGGACGGGTCTCCCCATACGCACCTCAAACGTACGCGTCTGCCAATTCCGCCATCCCGGCTTTAAGAAATTATTATACTCCCAAAATGGTTAAAATCAAGGATAGAACACCAAATGCTATTGCACCAACAAGTGCAATTTTATTTAAAATTAAATCCTTTTTTCTTGTTACATGAAAAAGGTGTGCGCCTCCTGATATTGCTCCAAGCCCTGCTCCTTTAGGTGTTTGAAAAACAATACTTGCAATTACAACAATTGAAAGTATCAGCTGAATTAAAAGTAAAAGTTCTCTCACTTATCAACCTCCTTTTTAAAGATAAACTTATCATCTTCATAATCTATTAATATCTTATCATTCTCCTTAAATTCACCATCAAGAATTCTCTTTGCTAAGGCATTCTCTATCTCTTTTTGTATCGTTCTTCTTAAAGGTCTTGCTCCATAAATTGGGTCAAAACCAATCTCTGCAATCTTTTCTATTGCTCTATCGCTGATTTCAAGTTCCATCTTCTGACCTCTTAATGTTCTCCTAACTCTTTCAATTAACAGATTAACTATATCTTTAATTTGATTTTTTGTCAACTTATGAAAAACTATAATTTCATCAATTCTATTTAAAAATTCTGGTCTGAATTTATATTTTAGTAGTTCGATAATTTCATTTTTTGCCTTTTCAAAACCTTCTTTATCGTCTGGATCTATCTTTTGTAAAATTTCACTACCCAGATTTGATGTCATAATTATTATTGTATTTTTAAAATCAACAACCCTTCCTTTTGAGTCAGTTAATCTCCCATCATCAAGAATCTGAAGGAGAATGTTAAAAATATCTGGATGTGCTTTTTCTATTTCATCAAGAAGAATAACAGAATATGGTCTTCTTCTTACAGCTTCTGTAAGTTGGCCTCCCTCTTCATAACCCACATATCCAGGAGGTGCTCCAATAAATCTTGATACAGTATGTTTTTCCATATATTCACTCATATCAAACCTTATCACTTTATTTTCATCTCCAAAAAGAAATTCTGCAAGAGTTTTTGCAAGTTCAGTTTTACCAACTCCAGTTGGACCAAGAAATAAAAATGAACCAATTGGTTTATTTGGCTCTTTAAGTCCTGCCCTTGCCCTTCTAATTGCTTCTGATACAGCCTTTATTGCCTCTTCCTGACCTACAATTCTTTTATGAAGATGGGTTTCCATTTCTTGTAATTTTTTTATCTCTTCACTTGCAATTTTTGAAGCGGGTATCCCAGTCCATTCAGATAGAACTTCTTTAACATCCTCGCCTGTTATTACTGGAACAGGAGAACCCTTTTCTATTTCTCTTTTCTTTTTCTCTTCTTCTAACCTTTTCTTTAAATCCTCTTCAATTTTTTTAAGTTTTGCTGCTTTTTCGTAATCTTCTGCCTTTATTTTTACCTCTTTTTCTCTTTTTACTTTCCTTAACTCCTCTTCGAGTTTTTTAATCTCATCAGGTTCTTTTTTCACTTCAAATTTTGCTTTTGATGCTGCTTCATCTATTAAATCAATTGCCTTATCAGGTAAAAATCTATCGGTTATATATTTTTCTGAAAGAATTGCTGCTTCTCTTATAGCATCATCAGATATCTTTACTCTGTGATGTGCCTCATACTTATCCCTTAATCCTTTTAAAATTTCTATTGTTTCATCAACTGTTGGCTCTGAAACAAGAACGGGTTGAAATCTTCTTTCAAGAGCAGGATCTTTTTCAATATATTTTCTATATTCATTTATTGTTGTTGCGCCAATACACTGTAATTCTCCTCTTGCAAGTGCAGGTTTAAGAATGTTTGAAGCATCAACTGCGCCTTCTGCACCACCAGCGCCAACAACAGTGTGAAGTTCATCGATAAAAACTATAATTTCGCCTTCACTTTCTCTTATTTCATCAATTATCTTTTTTAATCTATCCTCAAACTCTCCTCTATATTTAGTACCAGCAATTATTGCAGGAAGATCTAAAGAAACAACTCTTTTATCCTTTAATGATTCAGGAACTTTTCCCTGAACGATTCTTTCTGCAATTCCTTCGACAATTGCAGTTTTACCAACTCCAGGTTCACCAATTAAAACTGGGTTATTTTTTGTTCTTCTTGATAAAATTCTTAAAGTTCTTAGAATTTCTTTATCTCTTCCAATAACAGGGTCAAGTTTTCCTTCTTTTGCTAACTTTGTTAAATCTCTACTGAAACTATCAAGAGTTGGGGTTTTTGTGTATTTTTTCTCTTTTTTAACCTTTTCTTTTTTCTCTAAAAATGATAAAACTTTTTCTCTTGTTATTCCTTTTTGAGTTAAGATTTTTCCAGCAACACCATCTTTTTCATCAATAAGTCCAAGTAAGATATGTTCAGAGCCAATATATTCAGAACTAAGACCACTTGCCTCTTTCTGGCTAAGTTCAAAGACTCTCTTAACCCTTGGAGAAAGAGATATTTCTTCAATATATTTATTTTTCTTTTTCATATACGATAGAACTTCTGTTTCAAGTTCCTTAAGGTCTATATCAAGTTCAAAAAGAATATTTTTTACAAAATCGCCTTTTCTTAAAAGAGCAAGAAGGAGATGCTCTGTTTTTATTTCATCTTCGCCAAGTTCTTTCGCAATATTTTCTGACTCAAGAATAACCTCTTCTGCTTCACCACTAAATTGGTCTGTTACAAGAGTTGGCTCTGGAGTTGAGAAAAATTTTGAAAATTCATCTTCAAAAAAAGAATCAAAAGGAGAGAAAAAAGAAAATTCATCTTTTAAATATCCTTCCCTTTTTGCACATTCTCTACATATATGTAAAACCTTTTTTTCACCATCAACTATCTTTGTTACAGTATAATCAGCTTCTCTTTGATGACATATATCACATATCATTTCTTACTCCTTAAAATTTATGTTTTCAATATCATTAATCTTATTGAATCTTCTTTCATGCCTTCCACCTTCAAACATAGAACCTAAAAAAGTTTTTACTATCTCAATTGCATCATTAAGTTTTGTTGTTCTTCCACCTAGACAAATGATATTTGCGTTATTGTGGCTTCTTGCTAAACTTGCTGTGTTTCTATCATAACATAAGGCAGCATAAATTCCTTTAAATTTATTTGCTGTTATTGACATACCAATTCCTGTTCCACAGATAAGAATTCCAAAATCTGCATCCTTCTTAAGTATGATATCACATACCTTTTTAGCAAAATCAGGATAATCAACAGACTCGGTTGAATTTGTCCCGACATCAATTATGTCAAATTCACAGCATAAAATTCTTTTTAAATCTTCTTTAAGTTCATAACCTGCATGGTCAGACCCAATTACTAATTTCATTTCTTACTCCTTTTATTTAAGATATAATTTTTAATATTTCCTCTTTTTTTATTCTACCTTCTCTTAAAATGTTTACCTCACCATCTCTAACTTCAATAACCGTTGATGGAATATTTCCCAACCTTCCACCATCAACAATAAAATCAACAACTCCATAAAAAATCTTTTTTAATCCAATGATGTCCTGTGGAGTTTCTTTTCCTGAAATGTTTGCACTTGTTGTTGCAAGTGGAAAAGAGATTTTGTTAAGAAGTTCAATAATAAATTTGTCATTAGGTATTCTAAAACCAATTGAATCAAATTTTTTTAATGATACCTCAGGACAACTTTCTTTTTTCTTTAAAACAATTGTAATCTCTCCTGGCACAAACTTTTCAATTATTTTTTTTGAAATTTCATCAACAAAAGCATATTTTTCTATTTCTTCCTTATTTTTAATAAATAGAGTGAGTGGTTTATTAAAATCTCTCTTTTTTATTTTATAAATCTTTTTTATTAAATTTATATCAAGACCATTTGAGCATAAGCCATATACAGTATCAGTTGGAATAATTCCAACACCGCCATTTTCAAGAATTGTTTTTACTTTCATTAAGTTCTCATCACTTTCAGTAAAAATTTCTGTTTCCAAAATTTTCTCTTTCTCTCCAAATTTTGATTCAATTCCATATCTTAATCTTTCAATATTATCTTTATGTCTATATACTGCAAGAATCGAGAGTAAAACTGATAGAATTGCCAAATTATTGTTTTTGAAAAATAAAAATACAATTGGTAAAAGTAAAAGAGAAATTATTGATGAAAGAGAAACAAATTTTGTTGAAAGTAAAACTACTATAAATATTAAAACCTGAATAAATGCAACAAAAGGGTTAAGTCCAATAAGAACACCAAGAGTTGAGGCAATTCCTTTTCCACCCTTGAAACCTAAAAAAATTGAAAAGTCGTGGCCTATAACTCCAGCAAAACCCATCATAAAGAGAATGTAGATGTTAAAATGGAGAACATATTTTCCAATTAAAATTGGAAAAAACCCTTTTGATAAATCAAGAATTCCTGAGATTAGTGCAGTTGAAAGACCAGCAACCCTTAAAACATTTGTTGCACCAATATTTCCACTTCCAATTTTTCTTATATCGATTCCCTTTGTCTTTTTGACAAATAGAAGTCCAAAAGGTATTGAGCCATATATGTATGAAAGTAAAATATAAATTATCTCTTTCATTAATATTCCTCAATTACTATAATAACAGAAAAAGGTTGTTATTTAAATATAATAATTGATTATATTAAATTTCATCCTCTTCCTTAACTAGCTCAGGTTTTAAAGGTGCTTTTCTAAGAATCAATCTGTATGGGAAGAAAAGTCCTTTTGTTCTCTTGCTTATTGATACAAGTAGAAGCATGGTTGGAACTTCAATTAGTACTCCAACAACAGTTGCTAATGATGCTCCTGAAGAAAGTCCATAAAGAGTTGTTGCAGTTGCAATTGCAACTTCAAAATGATTTGATGCACCAATCAAACTAACTGGTGCAGCAGTTTCATAATTTAGATTGAAAATTCTTGATAAAAAGAAATATCCTAAAGTATAAATTAAAAGAGTTTGAATAAAAAGTGGAATTGCAATCCAAAAAATTGTTAAGGGATTCTTTAAAATAATTTCTCCTTTAAAGGAAAATAGAAGAACAAGTGTTAAAAGAAGTGCAGATATGCTTACAGGAGTTAATAGATTTATAAATTTATTTTGAAACCAATCAATTCCTTTCTTTTTAATTATATATTTTCTTGAAAAATATCCTGCAATAAGTGGTAATGCAACATAAATTAAAACAGATAAAAGAATTGTTTGCCATGGTATTGGCATTTTATTTACTTTTAACAAAAATCCGCCAAGTGGAGCATATAAAAATAACATCGTAAGAGAATTGATCGCAACCATTACAAGTGTCAAACCATCATTTCCTTTGGCTAAATAACTCCATACAAGGACCATGGCAGTACAGGGAGCAATTCCAAGAAGAATAGCTCCTGAGATATAACTTCTATAAAGTTCAACACTTTCGCCAGATTTTATTATCTCTGAACCTGGAAGTTGTTGTTTAAAAACTATTCCCAAGAAAAAAGAAGCGATGAGATACATAGTAAATGGTTTGACAGCCCAGTTGATAAACAAAGTTAAAAGAACTGGTTTTATTGATTTTCCTGCTTTTAATACTTCTGCAAAATCTATCTTTACCATAATTGGATACATCATGAAAAATAAACAAATAGCAATAGGAATTGAAACCTGGTAAACTGACATTGAATCAAATTGATATGCAATTTTAGGAAAAAATCTTCCAAGTAAAATCCCAAAAATTATACATAAAATAACCCAGAAAGTTAGATACTTTTCAAAAAAAGAAAGTTTAATCTTTTCTTCTGACATAATAACCTCCAAAACAATTTAGTTAAATTTGTTTATTCACTCGGAAATTAACTTTTGAAAATTGAACTTAATATATTTTAAAATCTCTAATACTCTCAAGATAAAAAATCCTTTTTAAAAAACACTATGCACTATTATAACATAAAAATTTTTTTAATTTAATCTATTATGATAGAATAATCTAAGTGGAGGATATTATTTGGAAAAGGTCTGGAAGTTATCAAAGGAAGAAGTATTAAGTAAATTAGAAGTTGATGAGAATGAGGGACTCTCAAAAAAAGAAGCAGAAAATAGATTAAAGATTTATGGAGAAAATGCTTTACCTGAAAAAAAGTCAAAATCAATTTTTATTAGAATTTATGACCAGATAAAAAGCTTACTTGTTTTAATTCTAATTTTTTCAGCAATAATTTCAATAATTCTTTCAGAATGGATAGATGGAATAGCAATTATAGCAATCATCATAATTAACGCATTTATTGGAATTTATCAAGAAATAAATGCAGAAAAAAGTTTAAAGGCACTAAAAAAAATAAGTTCACCAACCACAAAGGTTAGAAGAGATGGAATAATAACTCAAATTCCAACAAGAGAGGTTGTTCCAGGAGATATAGTGATATTTGAAACAGGAGATAAAATTGGAGCAGATTTAAGAATAATAAGAGAGAAAAATTTAAAAGTTGAAGAAGCCTTTTTAACAGGAGAATCTTTTCCAGTTGAAAAAAATGAAGATAAAATAGATGCTGATGATTTACCAGTTCATGATAGAAAAAATATAGTTTTTTCTGGTTCAACAATAGTATATGGAAGAGGGGAAGGTGTTGTTTTTGCAACTGGATTAAATACAGAGATTGGAAAAATTGGTAAAAGTTTAACTGAAATGGAGGAAGAAAAAACTCCGCTTGAAGTTAAGCTTGACCAACTTGGGAAAACTCTTGGACAATTTTTCCTTATTGCTTGTGCTGGCGTTTTTGTTCTTTCAATTTTGAGGGGAATCCCATTTATGGTCTCTTTTATGACAGCAGTTGCTCTTGCGGTTGCAGCAGTTCCAGAAGGCCTCCCAGCAGTTGTGACAATTGTTCTTGCTGTTGGAGTTAAGGTTATGGCATCAAAAAGAGCAATTGTAAGAAACCTTTCTTCAGTTGAAACTCTTGGTTCTGTAACAACAATCCTTTCTGATAAAACTGGCACTTTAACAAAAAATGAACTGAAAGTAACTGAATATTATGTCTATGGACCAGAAAAATTTTTCTATCTTGCTATGACTCTTTGTAATGATGCAAGAATTCAAGAGGGAGAAAAAAATTATGGAGACCCAACAGAAATTGCGCTTCTATCTTTTACACTAGAAAAGGGATTCATAAAAGATGAATTAGAAAAAGAATTTGTAAGAATTGATGAAATACCTTTCGATTCTACTCGAAAGATTATGACAACGGTGAACATTAAAGATTCAGATAGATATGTATTTTCAAAGGGTGCTCCTGAAATTTTGTTAAAGAGATGTTCCTTTTATGTTCAAGGTGTTGATATAAGACCAATTGATGAAATTATAGATGACATCCTTGAAAAAAATGAAAAGATGGGTAAATCTGGTTTAAGAGTTCTTGGTGTTGCATATAAAATTTTGAAAAGTAATGAGAAAAAAGATAGTTTTGAAAAAGATTTAATATTTCTTGGTCTTGTTGGAATGGAAGATGCTCCAAGAGAGGAAGTTTTTTCAGCTATAGATGAATCAAAAAGAGCGGGAATTAAGGTTAAGATGGTAACAGGTGATCATAAAGTTACAGCATTAAGTATTGCAAAAAGATTAAAAATAAGTGGTAGCGGAGAAGAGGCAATTGAAGAAAGTGAAATTGATGAAAAAGCAAATCTTGAAAATCTTGCATTTGAAAGAAATGTTTTTGCAAGAGTATCACCACATACGAAGTTAAAACTTGTGGAAGTATTAAAAAATAAGGGAGAAAAAGTTGCGGTAACTGGTGATGGAATAAATGATGCCCTTGCCCTCAAGAGGGCAGATGTTGGCATTGCTATGGGAATAACTGGAACAGATGTATCAAAAGAAGCATCTGATATTGTTTTAACAGATGATAACTTCGCAACAATTGTTTCTGCAATAAAAGAAGGAAGAAGAATCTATTCAAACATTAAAAAGGTTGTAATGTTTCTTTTGAGTTGTAATATTGGTGAAGTTTTAATAATTTTAACTGCCACACTTCTTAATCTTCCAATTCCTTTTAAACCAATACATCTTCTTTATCTTAATTTAATTTCAGACGCTTTTCCTGCACTTGCCCTTGGAGTTGAACCAGAAGAAGAGGGAATTATGGATATGCCCCCAAGAAAGGCAAAGGAAAGGATACTTGATACTGATAATATGTTCAGAGTTGTTCTTAGTGCCATTGTTGAAATGATAGTTACAATTTTTGCGTTTATGATAATTTTAAAGAATGGAGGAACACTACCTGAAGCACAAACAACAGCACTTATCACATTAATATTTTCTGAACTTTTTAAGGCATATTCAAATAAAACTGAATTTAAACCTATAAAGCTAAAAAATCTTTTCAATAATCCATTTCTAAACCTGTCAGTTTTTATTTCATTATCACTTACAATTTTGATTATCTACATTCCATTTTTTGATAAAATATTTTCTCTTTCTCCTCTTAAACTAAAATTCTTTGAGTATTTGCCACTTTCACTATTACCAGCAATCTCTTTTGAGATTTCAAAACTATTTTCAATTTCCTCAATCAAAAAAAATCTTAAAGAGAACCATAAGTAAAATTCCTGATAAAATAAATATTGTTTTTATTAAATTATCCTTAGTTGATATTTTTTTATGCAGTTCTGGTATAAGGTCAGTAAGGGATAGATAAAGAAAATTTCCTGCTGTTAACCCAGCAATATATGGAACAAAATCTTTAAATTTTTCAAACATAAAATATCCAGAAACTCCACCTAAAATTGCAGTTAGTGAAACAAGATAATTTAAACTTAATGCTTTTTTAGAACTTAAACCTCCATAAATCAAAACTCCAAAGTCACCCAGTTCCTGAGGAACTTCATGAAGAATAACTCCAATTGTTGTTATAAATCCAAGTTTGAAATTTATAAAAAATGTTGAGGCAATTAATAATCCATCTATAAAATTATGTAGAGAATCACCAAGAAGATTAAGTGGAACAAAGGTGTGTTCATTGCAATCAATATCATGACAGTGTCTCCATTTTAAATATGTTTCAAGAACGAAAAATAAAAAAATTCCAAAAATAACTGAATATATAGAATTAAAATTTTCACTTATCGCTTCAGGAAGTAAGTGTAAAAGTGCGCCTGTTATGAGTGCTCCAGATGAAAAACTCACAAGAATAAATGAAGTTTTTTTTAATTTTTCAAAATCTTTTTTTATAAAAAAAATCCCTACTAAAGATGCTAAACTACTTAAAATATTTCCACTTAAAATATATAAAAAAGTCATAATTAAATTATTACAAAATTCTTATTAAAACCTAAATTATTTTTTCATAAAATCTTTTATTAAATTAAGAACATAATTTATATCATATTCAGTATGTTCATAAGTTATTTGAAATCTTATTGTATCTTCACCTCTTGGTACTATTGGGAAGTTTAAGCCAGTCGCCAATACTCCATTTTCTTTAAGAAATTTTACAAGTTCTTTTGTTTTTAATGTATCTCTTAAAATTAGAGGAACAATTGGATGGTCACTTTCAATCGTCTCAAGATTAAATAATTTAATTCCTTCTCTAAATTTTTTTGCTAAATCTCTCACATATTTAATCATACCCTTTCCAATTTCACTATCTATTATGTCTATTGATTTTATTGCTGCTGCTGCTTCACCTGGTGTAATTGGATTTGTATAGATATAAAGTGGTGCCTTTTCCCTTAAATAATCTATTAAAACTTTATCTGTTGTAGCATAACCACCATTAACTCCAAATGCCTTTCCAAGTGTTCCAATAAGAATATCAACTCTTGATTTTGTGTACTCTTCAACACCTCGCCCAGTATCACCAAAAATTCCAACACCATGAGAATCATCAGCAATTAAAATAATTCCTTCTTCAAATTCATTATTATATTTTTTTGTTAACTCACTTAATTTATCAAGAGGAGCATAATCTCCTCTCATACTAAAAATTCCATCTGTAATTATTAAAACTCTTTTACCCTTTCCAATAAAACCAACTATTTTTTCCTCACACTCTTTTATATTAAGATGCTTATAGATATCTTTTTCTTTCGGTTTTGCTAACCTAACTGCGTTTATTATACAATTATGGTTCAATTCGTCACTTATAACAATTGTATCTTCATTTATCAATGCATAGAGGGTTCCAAGCACACACGAATATGCAGAAGAAAATATTATTGAATCTTCTCTATTGTGAAATTTTGCTACTCTTTCTTCAAGTTCTTTATGATAAGAATATGTTCCACTTATAAATCTTACAGCACCTGGTCCTACTCCAAAATTTTTGATTGCTTCTTCCTCGCTTTTTTTAACATCCTCATTCAAACCAAGAGCAAGATATGAATTTGAATTCATTCTTATATACTCTTTATTTTCTTCTCCCTTTAAAACATACCTGTTTCCCTTCACTCCATCACATTTTATTATTTTTACAATTATATTTTCATTTCTTTTAACAATACCTTTTTCATCAATCTCTTTTATATCCTTTTCTAATTTTTCTTTTATTCTTTCAAGTGGCATATTCTCTCCCTCTTAAATTTACTGGGTTATTTTCGCCTTTTTTTAAAATATGTCCAGACCCAGTTAGGCGAATTTGGACACTTTTTAAATTTAAGTTAACTTTTTTGCTAACTTCTCAATCATATCCTTAACCATCTTACTAAAATCATATTCAACCTTAAACCCCCACTCCTTTTCTGCACAACTACTATCTATACTTTTTGGCCATGAATCTGCAATACATTGTTTTACTTGATTAATTTTATAATCCATTTTAAATTCAGGAATATATTTTTTTATTTCTAAATAGAGATCTTTAGGGCAAAAACTCATTCCTTGAATGTTATATGATGCTCTATGAATCAGTTTACTTGAATCTGCCTCCATCAAATCATGTGCTGCTTTAATTGCATCTGACATATACATCATCGGAAGATATGTATCTTCCTTTAAAAAACATGAATATTTTTTATTTTTTATCGCTTCATAAAAAATTTCAACTGCATAATCTGTTGTTCCACCTCCAGGTGGAGTGACATAAGAAATTAATCCAGGATATCTAACCCCCCTTACATCAACTCCAAATTTATTAAAATAATATTCACAGAGAAGTTCACCAGCAAGTTTTGTAATCCCATACATTGTTGTTGGTCTGAGGATTGTTTCTTGTGGAGTATTTTCTCTTGGAGTTGTTGGACCAAAAACTGCGATTGATGAGGGATAAAAAACCTGACAATTATAAACTCTTGCGATATCAAGAACATTTTTTAGTGATTCCATATTCACTCTCCATGCGATTGTTGGATTTTCCTCACCTTTTGCTGATAGAATCGCAGAAAGATGATAAATTGTATTTATTTTAAATCTTAATACAATATCCTCAATGCTGTTATATTGTGTTGTATCAATGAAAACAAAAGGGCCAGATTCAAGTAGTTCTTTTTCTGGATGCTTCTTATGACCTGCTGCAACAACATTTTTACTTCCATAAATATTTCTCAAAAAAAGTGTGAGTTCTGAACCAATCTGACCTGTTGCTCCTGTTACAAGGATTTTCTTCATAAATCCCTCCTATTCTAAAGAAATATTTGATACCAAAAAAATTATATTAAACTGCATCCATAAGTCAAGGATATATATAAATCACACCTATTAAATTATTTTTAGGGCAAACTTATTTGATAAATAGATTTGAAAACCAAAAGATAAAATTATGAAATAGAGTTTTTAATGAAAACTAATTATTTTAATTAATCTTATAAGTTTATAAATATGTATTATAATTAATATGAAAAAATTAAATAAATGGAGGATTTAATATGATTGATTATGAAAAATTGGGAGTTTTTTATATTGGAAGACCATATAATCTAGAGAAGAAAAAACCTGAAGAGGGTCTAGTACTTTATGATTCAAAAGATCTGGTAACTCATGGTGTATGCATAGGTATGACAGGAAGTGGAAAAACCGGTCTCTGTATTGATATATTAGAGGAAGCAGCAATAGATAACATCCCAGCAATTGCAATAGATCCAAAAGGTGATATAACAAATCTTCTTTTGACTTTTCCTGACTTATCACAAGAAGATTTTTTACCATGGGTAAACGAAGATGATGCAAGAAAAAAGAATTTATCAATTGAAGAATATGCAAAAGAACAGGCAGAATTATGGAGAAATGGTCTTATCACATGGGGTCAAAGTGGTGAAAGGATTAAGAAACTAAAAGAAGCAGCAGATTTTGTGATATATACACCAGGAAGTAATGCAGGAATTCCTGTTTCAATTTTAAAATCATTTGCTGCACCACCACAAGCAATAATTAATGACAGTGAATTACTAAGGGACAGAATAATTACAACGGTAACAAGTTTATTGGGGCTTCTTGGAAGAGAAGCTGACCCAATAAAAAGTAAGGAACACATTCTGATATCAACAATTTTAGAGAATGCATGGAAAAAGGGCATTGACCTTGATTTATCAAACTTGATTCATCAAATCCAGAAGCCAACATTTTCAAAAATTGGTGTTTTGGATATTGAAAATTTTTATCCATCAAAAGAAAGATTTGAACTTGCTATGAATTTAAATAATCTTCTTGCTGCACCAGGTTTTAATCTGTGGCTTGAAGGAGAACCACTTGATATAGGAAAAATTTTATATTCTCCAAATGGTAAACCAAAAATTTCAATATTTTATATTGCACACCTTAATGATGCTGAAAGGATGTTTTTTGTTTCTCTTTTATTCAACCAGATACTTTCATGGACTCGTTCACAATCCGGAACAACAACATTAAGAGCAATAGTTTATATGGACGAGGTCTTTGGATTTTTCCCACCTGTTGCAAATCCACCATCAAAAGCACCACTTCTTGCTCTTCTTAAAACAGCCCGTGCTTTTGGAGTTGGAATACTTCTTTCAACACAAAATCCCGTTGATCTTGATTATAAAGGCTTATCAAATGCAGGCACATGGTTTCTTGGAAGATTACAAACAGAAAGAGATAAAGCAAGAGTTCTTGATGGCCTTGAGGGTGCAGCAGCAACAACAGGAATGAGATTTGATAGAAGAAGGATGGAAGAAATTCTTGCTGGTCTTGGTAATAGAATATTTTTAATGAATAATGTTCATGATGATGAACCAACAATATTTGAAACTAGGTGGGCAATGTCATATTTAAGAGGACCACTTACTCGAAACCAGATAAAAGTTCTTATGGATAGTAAAAGAGAAATTCTCACAACAGTAAAACCTCTTGAACATGTAATACCAACTCCTCAGCCCCCAATTATGACCAAAGAAGTATCTGAAACACCAATGGTTACTACTCCAAAAGAAACTTCAGTATCTTATGAAGGTAAGGAAAGACCTCTTCTTCCACCAAGTATCACACAATATTTTGTTCCTGTTAGAGGATATACACCTCAGGGACATAAATTGGTCTATTCCCCAAGTGTATTAGGAGTAAGCACAATAAATTATTTTAATGATAAAATTGATTTAAATGTGAGTTTAGAAAAAATTGTTGTATCTGAAATTTTAGATTCACCAATTCCTGTAAATTGGGAAAATTCAAAAGAATTAAAAATAAACATATCAGAACTTGAAACTCATCCAGTTGAAAATGCTGAATTTTTACCAATACCAGCAGTGGCTACTAACTTGAAAAATTATGATTCTTGGAGTAAAGATTTTTTAAATCATATTTATAGAACTGAAAAGCTTGATTTATTTAAAAGTCCGTCTTTTAATGAGTATTCAAAACCTGGTGAAAGTGAACAGGAATTTAGAATTAGATTACAGGTTATTTCTCACGAAAAAAGAGATAAAGAACTTGAAAATATAAGAAAAAAATATGGGGCAAAGGTTAAGGCACTTGAAGAAAAGGTAAGAAAAGCACAGCAAACTCTTGATAGGGAATCAGAACAAGCAAAACAGCAGAAAGTTCAAACAACAATTTCAATTGGAGCAACAATACTTGGCGCAATTTTAGGAAAAAAACTTGGTGGTGTAACAAACATTGGAAGAGCAACAACAGCAGCAAGAGGTGGAGCAAGAATTCTAAAAGAGCAAGAGGATATTCAAAGAGCAAAAGATACTGTTAATAAATATCAACAAGACCTTAAAGATTTAGAAACAGAACTTCAATCTGAAATTGATAAAATCTCTCAAAAGATTGATCCCATGACCGAAAAACTGGAAATTGTAACTATAAGACCTTTAAAAAAGGATATTTTACTTAAGTTATTTGCTCTTACTTGGTTACCATATTATAAATCTCCTGATGGAAAGTTAATTCCTGCTTGGTAATTTTGAAATTAAATTAGTTTTTAATTGAGAAAATTGCTTTTGTTATATGACCTATTGCAATAATACCAATTGAGTTATAACCAATAGCAAGAATGCCTACGCTTAAATAACCCAATGCAAAAATTCCAACTGAAATAAATCCAAATGATATAATTCCAACTGATAATAATCCAAAACCAAAAACACTTACTGAAATCAAACCAAAACCAGCAATACTTACCGATGCAATTCCTATACTTAAAGGCGCAAGAGAGAAAATCCCTCTTGCTATAAAAAAACCAATCGCAATTACTCCAGTTGCTTTCATTCCAATTGCTATAATACCTTTTGCACATCTAATTTCTCCCTCTTTTGTATCAGGTCCTAAATTAATCGAAAGTAAAGGAAGGCCTAAAAAATTTGATTTAGATGTATATGTATAGGGAGATTTAATAAATGAATTAGATATATTATGAAAAAAACCAAGAAATCTTTTAATAATAGAAAACTTAACAAATTGCTTTTCTAATAGATTTTTATTATTAAAATCATTAAAATTTTCTCTATTTTCCATAATATTTATATGAGTAAATTATATTAAATCTTTATTGTAAATTGAAGAATTTAAATTTTTTAAAATATATTATTAATATAAAAAAGGAGGCTATGAATTTATTATATTAACAATAAATTGATTTTAAAAAACTATCATATTAATCCTGACCCTAAAAGGAGTGGGGTTATTAAAACTTCAATCATACTTGCAATGAATAAAATTGGCACTATAAGAATGTATGATTTTAAATATGGTGTTATTTCTTCAACTCCCTTTTTTGTTGGAGAAAGGGCATGAGCAAATGTAAGAGAGAGAAGAAAGGCGAAAATTTCAAAAATTCCATGTGGAAGTATTCCAAAAATAAATAACTTTACCCCACTTATTTCAGGAATTATTAATGAAAGAGAAGATATAACAACTCCAACGACAAAACCATTTATATAAGCAACAATTTCTGCAAAAATACCGAAGGTAATAAAACTTAAAACCCCTGCAACAATTACTACTCTTAAGTTATTCAAAAAAATGAAAATAATTTGAGAAAAATAACTTTTTTCAAAAATAGGTATATACGGTTCGATAAGTTTTTTTATCACTGGAATATATTTATTTATATCTTCTTGAGTTATTATGTTTTGAGAAAAAAGATAAAATTTAACTAAAAAGATAATTAAAATTCCAAGAAAAAAAGAAATAAAAAATCTTAACAAAAACTTCAAAAACTCATTTTTTCTTTTTGATATTTCTTTTATTAGGTTTTGCATCTTTTTTCATTAGATTTAGATAAATTTTATAAAAAGGATTTTCTTCAAAACTTTCATTATCAATTTCTTTTAAATGTTCACACTCTTTATTATTCCAGTTTGTTCCACAAATAGGACACAAACCTTTACAATCAACTTTACACAATGGATATGGAGGAATTGAAACTATGATGTTCTGTCTTATTGCTTCTTTTATATTTATCTCCTCTCCATTGAACTTAAATGTTGAAAGTTGGTCCATAGTTAGTAACTTTTTTTCAGAATAAATTTCTCTTTGGGTTGTATATATTTCATCTATTTCACCATTTAGTTTATATGGAAAAAGGACAAGACACCTTCTACATTGAAGTTCAACTGTTACTGAATAAATTCCTCTAACATTAAATCCCATTCCTAAATTTTCAATTTCAATATTAACTACAACTGGAGAAAGAATTTTAATACCTTCTATCTCTTTGAATTTTAGTTCAATAGATATCTTTTTCTTTAAACCTGTTTCTCTTTTGAGGTCTCTTATACTAATCAATATTATTTTCCTCCATAAGGTTGCTTATACCTTCTTCAATTATCTTTCTTGCTCTTATTAAATAGTTGTCAATTTTCGATAAAAGGTCTTTTACGAAATCTTCCCCCTCTTTTTTGATTTTTTCTCCTTCCTTTTTAGCCTCATCAATAATTCTTTCAGCCTCTTCCTTTGCCTCAACAACTACCTCTGATTCATAAATTAATTTTTTCTTATCATCATATGCCTCTTCAACTATTTTCTTTGCTCTTTCTCTTGCTTCTGTAATTATCTCTTCTTTTTCCTTTAAAACATTTTTTGCCTTTTCAAATTCTATTGGAAAATTCTTCTCAATCTCTTCAATAAGTGAAATCAACTTCTTCTCATCAACCATAACCATATTTGAAAAAGGAACTGGTTTTCCTTTTTCAATTAAATTTTTCAAATTGTTCAATAATCCTAAAATGTTCATCTTTCCCCTCTATTTTTTATAAATTTTTCAACTTCAGGTGGCACAAATTTACTTATGTCACCTTTGTTTAATATTAATTCTCTTACAAGGCTTGAAGAAAGTAGTGTATATTTAATATCACTTATGATATAAATTGTTTCAATATTTGGATAAAGAACTCTATTAAATGATGACATCTGAAATTCATAATCAAAATCTGATGTTATTCTTAAACCTCTTATTACCGTTCTTATTTTATTCTTTTTCAAATAGTCAACCAAAAGACCTGGTAAACTTTCAACTGACACTTCTTTAATATCCTTTACCATCTCTTTAATCATTTTAGATCTTTCCTCTTTTGAAAACATATAATTTTTATTCTTGCTATCAGAAACAAGAACAATTATTCTATCAAAAATTTCAAGCGCTCTTTTTATAACATCAAGATGACCAAGTGTTGGTGGGTCAAAACTTCCAGGATAAACTGCTATTTTTTCTTTTTTACTCAAATTCTCCTCCTCAAAAAATCAATTATTGTATCGCCAATTTTTAAACTTTTATATATTTCAAAATTATCTTTAACTATTTCTCTTTTAGAGTGTTCATAAATTATTATTGTTTCCTCTTTCATAATATTACTTAAATTAAGAATTTCAAGAGTTTTTTTTCCCAATTCAAATTCATATGGTGGGTCCAGAAAAATAAAGTCGCCTTTTTCTAATTCTTTTGTTTTTAAAAATCTTATGATATCCATTCTTACTATTTTTGCTCTATTTAATAGATCTAAATTTTTTAAATTTTCATAAATTGCTCTTATTGAATATATGCTTTTATCAACAAAAATACATAGTTTTGCTCCATTTGACAATGCTTCAATCCCAACTGCTCCAGAACCAGCGTAAAGATCATAAAAAATTTTATTGTTTATGTCTCCTCTCAATGAATTAAAAAGTGATTCTCTCACTCTATCAAGAGTTTCTCTAACTCTTTTATCTTTAACCTCAATAATCTTTCTTCCTTTTAATTCTCCTGAAGTTATTCTCATGATATATCAAGATATTTAAAATCTTTAAATCTAATTGATAACTCTTTTATAAGAAATGGATAGTTTAAAATTGAATTTGACTTTAAAAAGTTAACCACATCCTCTTTAACAGTTTCCAACAATTTTATGTCATCTTCATTAAGAAGGTTAATAATCTTAAAATCTGAAAATCCATGCTGCTTTTCACCACCAAGTTCACCTGTTCCCCTATATTTTAAATCCCATTCTGATACTTCAAAGCCAGAATTTGTTCTTTCAAGAACTCTTAACCTTCTTAAGGTATCTTTATCATAAGTTGATAAGAGTAAAAGGCAGAATGATTCTTTTTCTCCTCTTCCGACTCTTCCTCTCAACTGATGAAGTGTTAGTAAACCAAATCTATTTGCATCTTCAACCAAAATAACAGTTGCTTCAGGAATATCAATTCCAACCTCAACAACGCTTGTTGAAATTAAAATTTGGGTATCGCCTTTTCTAAATTCCTTTATTATTTTTTCCTTTTCTTCTCCTTTCATTCTTCCGTGAAGAAACTCTATCTTTACATTTTTAAATCTTTCTTTAAACTCTTCATATTTTTTCTTTACTGCTGCAACTTCCATCTTTTCATTTTCTTCAATAAATGGACAAACAACATATATTTTTTCTTTTTCATTCAACTTCTTTTTTATAAAATCATATGCTCTTTCCTTCTCTTCGTTTGTAAAAATCATTGTTTTAACAGGTTTCCTTCCAGGAGGAAGTTCATCTATCATAGAGATATCAAGGTCTCCGTAAAGAGTTAAGGCGAGGGTTCTTGGTATTGGAGTTGCTGATAAAACAAGAGTATGAGGATATTCACCTTTTTTTACTAAACTTGCCCTTTGAATTACTCCAAACCTATGTTGTTCATCAACTATTGCAAGGGTTAAATTGTTAAACTCTACATCTTCTTCAATTAAAGCATGTGTTCCAACTATAATATCAATCTCGCCTTCTCTTAATCTTTTTTTAATCTCATCTTTATTTTTTGTATTTCCAGTTATAAGTTCAACTTTTATGTCAAAAGGAGATAAAAACTTATTTAATATATTGAAGGTCTGTATTGCGAGAATTTCTGTTGGTGACATCATTGCTCCTTGAGTTTTATTTAGTGCTGCAAGATAAAGAGCATATGCTGAAATAACTGTTTTTCCACTTCCAACCTCTCCATGAAGAAGCCTATTCATGACCTTTCCGCTTATTAAATCTTTTTCAATCTCACTAATAACTTTTTTCTGAGCATTTGTTAAATTGAATGGAAGACTTTTTATAAATTTTTCTTTATTTTCATTTGAAATTTCATATTTAAATCCCATTTTTTCTTTTATCTTTATTCTTCTTAAATAAAGAAAGGTTTGAAATAAAAATAGTTCTTCATACTTTAGTCGCATCTCGCTTAAATAAAGATTATTATTTGAAGATGGAAAATGAATATTTTCAATCGAAAAAGAAAGAGGAGCTAATTCTCTTTTTTTTATAATTTCCTGAGGAAGGGGGTCAAAAAGTATATTTTTTGTTAATTTTATCGATTCTCTTATATAATTTGAAATCATTTTTGAAGACAGTCCGCTAGTTTGAGGGTATATGCTTATAATTTTTTCTTCAGAATTTTCTTTAAAGTTAGAAATTTCTTCAAAATCAGGATTTTCAATCTGCCACTCTCCAAAATTATAAGAAATAATACCCATTAAAAGAAATTTTTTACCTTTTTTAAAGAATTTTTCAAGATACAGTTGGTTAAACCATATTCCAAAAATAACATTAGTTCCATCAAAAAATTTAACCTTTAAAATATTTAAACCTTTTCTTATTAGTTTCTTTTCAACGCCTAAAACCTCACCCTGAATTTGAGCATACTCCCCTCTTTTAACTGATGAAATTTTTGTTAATTTTCCAAAATCGATATATTTTCTTGGAAAAAAGTATAATAAGTCATAACTTGTTCTTATTCCTAATCTTAAGAGCGCTTCTTTTCTCTTTTCACCAACACCTGGAATTTTTTCAATATCAATTTCTCTTTGTTTTACTAAAGAGTCTAATATCTCATTAAGAATTTCATTATGAATTTTTTTCCTATTCTCCTCATTCTCGTCTTCATATCTTTCTATAAGTTTCCTTATTTTATTTATGTCAACTTTATAAATTTCAAGATTATTTAAGTTTGATAATATAAATTTTGAAAAGCCACCAATGACAGATTTATTATCAAATTTTCTTTTTCTTTCCAGAGTAAATACTGAAATTATTTTTTCTAACTCTTCCATTTTTTTCTCATATAATAATTACCAGGAAAACTTTCAACATATCCTTTACTTTCAAGTGAAATTAGAGTAGGTAAATCACTTTTTGAATTTAAAAAATCGTCAATATATGTAATTGTAAAGGGTATTTTATTGAGTAATTCTTCTTCATCTTTTGTAAGTTCTGGAAGTGTTCTTTTAATGATTTTAATGTTTAAAAATTCGAGTAAATCTTCGTATGATGTTAATATTGTTCCACCATCTCTAATTATCTTATGACAACCTGTTGAAAGTTCACTGTTAATTGGTCCTGGTACACAAAAAACTTCCCTTCCATAATCAATTGCAAAATCAACAGTAATTAAGGCACCACTTTTAATTGGAGCTTCAACAAGAACAACTGCCTTTGATAGTCCTGCAATTATTCTATTTCTTTCTGGAAATTGGTAGTCTCTTGGTTCATCATCAGGAAAATATTCGGTGATAACTGCACCTCTTTCTTCAATTTTTTTCGATAAGTTTATATTACTTCTTGGATATATTTTATTTAATCCACCACCAAGAACTGCATATGTTTTTCCATTTCCTTTCAATGCACCAATGTGAGCAGAAGAATCGATTCCATATGCAAGTCCACTAACAACTGTAACACCATTATTTGAAAGTAGTTCTGCTATCTCCTCAGAAACTCTCTTTCCATAACTACTGCATCTTCTTGTTCCAACTATTGAAACATTTAAACTATTTTTCTCAATTTCACCTTTATAAAAAAGTGCAATTGGTGGATCAGAAATCATCTTAAGTTCTTCTGGAAAAAGAGGATTAAAGAAAGAGATAAGTTTTATTCTGTTTTTCTCTAGATTTTCAATTTGTTTCTTTTCTTCTGAAAAATTAAAATTTTCAAAAAGAGAAAAAATAAATCCACTGTTTATAGCTTCCCATTTTTTCCTTCTTGATAAATTTTTTTTTAAAATTTTTAAGGTGATTTCTTTTTCACCATATTTTTCGATAAGTTCATCTATTTTACTCATTAGATATTCTCCATATCTTATTCTTATTTAATTTTTTTACCAAAAAGTTCTCTAATGTTCACCCTATCAATTTTTGCTTTAACTATCTTTCCAATATCTTCATTTAGGATGTTTTCTATTACAACAACCCTTCCTCCTTTTTCTTTTCCTATTCCTGTATCTCCTTTTTTGCTCTCAATCAAAACTTCAACCTCTTTTCCAATAAACTCACTATATTTTTTTAATGTTATCTCATCCTGAACTTTAATTAAATGATTTATTCTTTTTAACTTCTCATCATGAAGAACTTCATTTTCTAAATTATATGCTTTTGTTAAAGGTCTTTTAGAATAGATAAATATAAACGCTCTATCAAATTCAATCTTTTTTACTAAATCAACTGTTTCTAAAAAATCTTCTTCATTCTCTCCTGGAAAACCAACAAGAATATCTGTTGTAATCTGTGCATTGGGAAATTTCTCTCTTATTTTTTCTATAATTTTAATATACTCTTCTTTTGTGTACCCCCTTTTCATAAGAGATAAAACCTTATTTGAACCACTTTGAAGTGGAAGATGAAAATGCTCTAAAATATTTGGAATATTTTTAAATTCATCAATCCAACTTATTTTAAAATTCATTGGATGTGAAGTTAGAAATGAAACTCTTTCAAAAGGAATTTTTGATACCTCTTTTAATAGAACTAAAAAACCATCAGAAAGTTTTAGATCTTTACCATAATCATTCACATTCTGTCCAAGAAGTATTATCTCTTTTGCTCCTTCATCATAAATTTCTCTTGCTTCTTTTAAAACAATTTCCAAATTTTTACTTTTTTCTCTTCCTCTTGCAAATGGAACTATACAATATGAACAGAAGTGATCACAGCCAAAGATAACTGGAAGGTATCTTGAGATAATGTTAAGTTTTGTTCTTACAATCTCTCCCTCTATTAAATTACCTATATTTTCCAAATCACTTTCTTTATCATATAGACCTATCAAATATGGTTTGAATTTCTTATTTATCTCTTGTTTTTCAATTTCAGCAAGACATCCTATAATAATTAATTTGGCATCTTTATTTTTTATTTTATTTACTTTTCCAAGATAGGATATGATCTTTTCTTTAACTTTTTCTCTTACTGCACATGTGTTAACAATAATATAATCTGCATCTTCAACTCTACTTTCAATTCCTCTCGAAATGAGAATAGATTTTAGATAAGATGAAGTATAAACATTCATCTGACAGCCAAATGTTTTTATGTAAAATTTTATCACTCTTCTTTTTTAAGGTATTTGTCTATAAGTGCCTTTGCATCATCTTTTGTTTTTATTTTTTCAAGAATTTGGTGTGCTTTAAGATACATTAAAAGGTCACCAACAAATGGAGATGGTGTAAGACCATACTCTTTTACAATCTCATTTCCAGAAATAACAAGTGATTTAAATCTATTTTTAACAAAAAGCGAAATAAAATCAAGAACCTCTTTTTTAGGGAATTTTTTAGAATTTTTATAATAGAAGGTTAAAAGAAGATATGCTTCTATTGTCTCTTTTTTATAGGTTCTAAAGAATGTTCCAATAAAATCAATTGAAAGTATATCCTGACCTTCTTCAAAACTATTTTTAAGATACTTAAATGCAAAAATGACATTCTGAACTTTTGTACAGGTTCTTAAGGATGCATTGAATTTTTTTCTTATAAATAAAGCAGGAGTTTCTTCTCCAAAAGAAAGAAGAGCGAGTTTAAAAGTTTGAATATGAAAAACTTCTTTACCTACTGGCTCATTCCAGAAATTTACAAAAACTTCTCTTACCTCTTCCTGTTTAAAATATTTTTCAGGTTTACTTACTGCTTCTTCAAGATTTGTAAGAGCCATCTGAAGGAACTCATAATCAAGATGAGGGAATATCTCAGTTAGAATTCCATTTTCATATAAATCATAAAGGATTTTATTTTCCATAAGGGTGATTCTAAAGAACTCATCTCTCATTCTTTCTGGAGAAACTTTATCAAGATATGATTTGTATGTTTTTAAATTCTTGAGTGTCTCTTTTTCAATTTCAAAACCAAGAAGGTTCCTAAATCTAAAGGCTCTTAAAACTCTAATTGGGTCATTTTCAAAAATCTCGGGATTTGTTTGTCTTATAATTTTATTTTCAACGTCCTTTAAACCATTGAAATAATCAATGAAAAAGTCATCTTCATCTTTAAAGAGTTTTGTAAGATTAATTGCCATAGAATTTATTGTAAAATCTCTTCTCTCAAGTTCTTCTTTAAAATTATCTTCATTTATAAAAGATATATCGATTCTCCTTCCCTCCCTCATTATCATTACTCTTGCATAAATTTCTCTTTTTCTTAAATAAAAAACAGTTGCATTTAAAAAATGTGCAAGAGCCTTAACAGTGCTTGTTGGAGCATCAACAACAATATCAATATCACTACTCTCCTTACCTAAAAGAAGATCTCTTATATATCCTCCAACAAGATATACGGTTATGTTGTTTAAAGAGAAAAATAAATTTACAGATCTTAAGAGTTCATCCTCTTTGATCTTTTTCTTAAGTTCAAGTAGTTTTTTCTCCATGTGTTACCCCCTCTTTTTTAAGGTTTAAGTTTTTTCTTTTTATTAAAATTGTTTTACCATTTTTTTCATCAATTTCAAGTAAAACAGAGTTTAATCTCAAATCATCACTACTCACTTTAAATCTTACGGGAAGTTTTGTCAAGAAGTGAGAAATTGCTGCTTCTTTTTCAATACCAATAACTGAATCAAAACTTCCTGTCATTCCAACATCAGTTATATAGGATGTGCCTGTTGGCAAAATCTCTTCATCAGCAGTCTGAACATGTGTATGTGTTCCTATTAGGCTTGATACTTTTCCTGAAAGAAAATGAAGCATTGCCCTCTTTTCACTTGTTGCCTCAGCATGAAAATCAACTATTTTAATAATTATATCATTATATTTTTTTATTTCATCATCAATAGCCCTAAAAGGGCAATCAATTGCTTCCATAAATGTTCTTCCTTGAATATTTATTAAAAGGATTTTTGTTCCATTTACATCAAAAATTAAACTTCCCTTTCCAGGAACATTTGGTGGATAATTCAATGGTCTTATTATTCTATCACCATATTTTTCAAAAACCCTTTCATATTCTTTATTGTCCCATATGTGATTTCCACTCGTTGTGGCATTAACACCATAACTTAAGATTTCTTCAAATTTATTTAGAGTCACACCAAATCCACCTGAAAGATTTTCAACATTTGCAATGACAAAATCTACTTTTTCCTCATCTATAATGTTTTGGAGGGTCATACCTAAGACCCTCCTTCCAGATTTTCCTACTATGTCACCAATAAATAATATCCTCATTTTGCATAACCAAGTGCTTTACTTTCCCTGACAACTAAAACTTTAATCTGTCCTGGATATACAATATCATTTTCAATCTTTTTTGCAATATCATATGCAAGCTTTGGTAATACGCTATCGTCAATTGAGTCGGGTTTTACAAAAACTCTTACCTCTCTTCCTGCTTGAAGAGCATATGCTTTTTCAACACCATCAAATGAGGTTGCAATTTTTTCAAGTTCCTCAATTCTTTTTATATACTGTTCAATTGATTCGTTTCTTACTCCAGGACGAGAAGCAGATATTGCATCTGATGCCTGAATTATAAAATCAAGTGGTCTTTCAAGAGGTATATCATAATGATGAGAAGCAATTGCATGAACAATATCTTCATTTTCTCCATATTTTCTTAAAATATCAGCGCCTATTAATGCATGTGGTCCTTCTGTCTCTTTATCAATTGCCTTTCCAATATCATGAAGAAGTCCTGCCCTTCTTGCTATCTGATGGTTCATATTTAGTTCACTTGCAATAATTCCTGCTAAGCTACTCACTTCTAGTGAATGTTGTAAAACATTCTGACCAAAACTTGTTCTGAATTTCAATCTTCCTATTAATTTAACTAATTCTTTTGGCATATCACCTAAATTTAGTTCTGATATTGCTTTTTCTCCCTCTTCAAGAATCTTTTCTTCCATCTCCTCTTTTGCTTTTTCATATAACTCTTCAATTCTTGAAGGGTGTATCCTTCCATCAATGATAAGTTTTTCAAGTGTTAATCTTGCAACCTCTCTTCTAATGGGGTCAAAAGATGATATGACTACTGCTTCTGGTGTATCATCAATAATGAGCTCAGTTTCTGTTAATGATTCAAATGTTCTAATGTTTCTTCCTTCTCTTCCTATTATTCTTCCTTTTACTTCATCATTTGGAAGAGGAACAACTGTTATTGTTGATTCTGAAACAAAATCAACTGCTGACCTCTGAATTGCAGTGGCAATTATTTCTTGTGCTTTTTGTTTTTCCATCTCTTTTAATTTATCTTCATATTCTTTAATCTTTTTACTTAAATCAACCTTCAACTCTTCTTCCAACTTAGCAAAAAGTTCTCTTCTTGCTTCCTCTTCAGTTAGATTCGCAATTCTTAATAACTCCTGTTTATGTTTTTCATATTGCCTTGCGAGTGCTTCTCTCATCTTTCTTATCTCTTCTTCTTTCTGAAATATTGCTCTTTCTCTTTTATCAACTGCTTCTATTTTCTTTTCGATTGATTCTTCTCTTTGAAGTAATCTTGTCTCAAGCTTCTGTATTTCAAGTTTTCTATTTTTTAATTCTCTATCAACATCATTTTTAATTTTTACTGCTTCTTCTCTTGCTTTTGCAATTATATCTTTTGATTTTAATTCTGCTTCCTGAACTGCCATTTCCTTAATTCTATTAGCCTCTTTCTCAGCGCCACCAATTTTACTTTCAGAAATATATCTTCTAATGTAAAAACCAATTATTCCACCAAGAAAGAAGACGAGAATCACTAAAAGTTCATATGCTATTAATGATAAATTCATATCTCATCCTCCTTTTTTTCTAAAATTTTAAGAACAAGAGATTCTTTAAAACCTTTTGAAATTAAATATCTAACCTTCTTTTCAAATTCTTTTTTCTTTTTTGAATATTTAATTATGTTTTTTATCTCAAGTTCATTATTTAAATATTTTTTTAATGAATTGTGAATAAATTCTTTTGATATTCCTGTTTTTAATAGATATCTATATATTTTAAATTCTCCCCATCCTTTATTCTGCAAATAATTTATTCTTCTTTCAATTAAAGATTCATCATCAATGAATTTTTCTTTGATGAGGTGTGCTATAACCTCATCGATATCATTTAAATTATATCCATGTTCAATGAGTTTCATTTTTAGTTCTTTTGAAAAGTAGTCTCTTCTTGTTAGGAGTCTAAGTGTAAAGTTTAATAAATCTATATTCAATTTTACTTAGGTTCATTCTTAACCTTCTCCTCAACTGGAAAAGCTACTTTTCTTACCTCTCTCTCTATCTCCTTAACTAACTCAGGTTTAGTTTCAAGAAACTCTATTGAATTCTTTCTACCCTGAGCAATTCTTTCTTCTTTATATGTATACCAGGTTCCACTTTTCTTAATTATATCATATTGTGTAGCAGCATCTAAAATACAACCAATTTTAGATATTCCTTTTCCATATATTATATCAAAATATGCTTCTTTATATGGCGGAGCAACTTTATTTTTTACAATTTTTGCCTTAACAGATGTTCCAAGAATAGTTTCTCCCTCTTTTATACTATCGCTTTTTCTAATTTCAATTCTAACTGTAGAATAAAATTTTAAGGCTCGTCCTCCTGGGGTTACTTCAGGATTTCCAAACATAACTCCAAGTTTTTCTCTTACTTGGTTAACAAAAATAGCAACTGTTTTTGATTTTGAAATTGCAGTATTCAATCTTCTTAAGGTTTGAGACATGAGTCGAGCCTGCAAAGCCATAAATTGTTCACCAATTTCTCCTTCAATTTCTGCTCTGGGAACAAGTGCTGCAACTGAATCTATTACAATTATATCAATTGCTCCACTTCTTATTAATGCTTCAGATATTTCAAGTGCCTGCTCAGCATGATCAGGCTGTGATATATATAATTTTGCAAGATTCACTCCAATTGCTTCAGCATAAGCAGGGTCAAGTGAATGCTCAGCATCAATATAAACAGCATAACCACCCTGTCTTTGAACCTCAGCAACTGCTTCAAGTGCAATTGTAGATTTTCCACTTCCTTCCTGACCAAAAAGTTCAATTATTCTTCCTCTTGGATAGCCACCTGCCCCAAGAGCAATATCTAAAGTTAATATTCCAGAAGAGATGACTTCTGTATCAAGAAGTTCTCTCTTATCACCAAGTTTCATAATTGAACCTTTGCCAAATCTTTTTTCTATTTCATTTATAGTAGAACTCAACATTTTTTCTTTTTCATCAGCCATTATAAATAACCTCCTGAATTTTACATTTTTTTCAATTTTACCAGATTTTTTGAAAATAAAAAGAGGTTGTATAAGTCCAAACAATCTGGATAATTTATAACCCTCTATCATATATTGTGTCATCAGATTTATATTTAATAGATGGTCGTCTAGTCTTTTAGTATTATAGAATATTAGATAATCCATAAGTCTCTTATTAAATTCATCTATATCAAATAGAAGATAGTCAATAGTTTTGATAGATAAATTCCTCTTTTATTGTTCTATTGAATCTCTCTATAAGAAAATACATAAAATGCAAATTTAGATTTAGTATCAACATGAGTTTATAATATATCTTCTCATTCCATTTGAAAATATAGTAATTGAGTCAACTTGAATAAAGTCTCCTGGTTTTATTGGTTTATAATTCTTCATTCTTAGTTTCTTTTTCCTTTCTATCCTTTTCTCTTTACCAAAATGGGTATAATCCTTAGGATAAAAGAAGAGATTTCTCTCTTTTATTATTCTTCTTATTGTAGATGATGAGACTTTCTTAATATCTTTTTTTCTTAGGATATATTGATTTATCTTTGAGGAGTTCTATTTTTCCATTATTATCTTTTAGTAGTTTCCTCCATCTATAGGATTCTTGATCTCTTTACATTGAATGCATCTTGAGAAATAGAAAAGACCATATTTCTCAAAGAAGAAGGAAATCTTTAATTTCCATTTAACAGATTCATCAATAAGTCCTAATTCATATTTCTTAAAGATAATTATACACACTTACAAATCCTCTTATTCCATTATAAATACAAAATATTCTCATAATAGATTAATTAAAAGAATCTTTTTTTAAAAGTCCAATATGTTTGTGAAATTTTGCAGAGTTGAATTCTTATAGTAAAAAATTTATAATTAATATAATAATTTTAAGATTGAATTTATTGTTATGGAGGAATTAAATGAGGAAATTATTAAGAATTTTTACAATTTTACTTATTTTTACAACTCTTTTATTAGGAAATCCAATTTTTAAATTAAAGCAAATTTATGCAGCTGATTTTGGAATTACTATTTCACCATCAAACTCATTAACAACAAGAGTAAATACATATGCTGTATTTAGATTTACAATAACAAATAATTGTACCAATCAAAATATTTATAATGTTCAAACCATAAGCACTATACCAAACTCATGGACATTGGGTTTTTATTATGATCAAAATGGCACAAACCCTCTTATTGATAATAATAGCGATGGAATTCCAGATACAGGTATTGTAAATAGCGGTACATCTAAAGATATTTATATATTAATAAAACCATCAAGTTCTATTTGTAATAATGTAACAGAAAATTTTACAATTCGTATTCAAGGTACAAACTCAAATTGCGAAAACCCTCAAACAAATTATATTGATTCAACAATCTCTGTTACTGCAATTAATGGAGGAAATTTAGTAATTACTAAAGAAGCAAACCCAAAAGAGGGGAAAGTAGGAGAAACTATAACATGGACAATAAGAATAAAAAATACAGGTTCAGATCCAATAGGTAATGTCCATATTACTGATACATTAGGAAGTGGCATATCTAATCCAAGTAATTTTATTTATGGCGGAGTAACTCCACAAGGAAGTTTTCCAAACTGGATCTATAATGAAATTCCAAAAGATGCAGAATATACAATTCAATTTACAACAATTATTTCTGGATGTTCAGATGCTCATAACATAATAGATGCATGGTGGGGAGTTGACGAAGGAGATAGTTGTCAAACTCAGCATGTTCTACAATCTATAAAAATAATTCCAACAGTTCCAAATATTCAATTTAATGTGCCTAATATTTCAGTTCCTTATTGTGGCTCAACAAATGTAAACATACCTATTATTAATAATGGCGATGGGGTTGCAAAAAACTTTAAACTAAAAATTGATACAATTCCATCTGGTTATCAAATTTCAAATATTGGAAGTGATTGGAGTTATAATTCTCAAATAGGGGAATTTACATATTTAGGAGGTTCGCCTCAGGGAACAATCAACCCAAATGAAACAATCAACCTCACTTTTACAGTTTCTATGCCTCAGGGTTATTGTACACCCCAATCTACAACCCTTAAGTTTTTCTCAGAGTATGATGACCCATGTGGAAATCCATTTATAAACCCTTCACTTCTTGGTTCAATTTCAGTTTCAGGAAGTGGAGCATATTTTGAAATTTCAAAATCTGGACCTGATCCAGTTGATATAGGAGAAACAGGACAACAATATACAATCTCTATTACATATCACAAAGGAAATTGCGACCAGGATTCAGTAATAGTTGACATTAATGATAGATTACCTGATCCATTTATACCTGTGTCTACATCAGATGGAGGAGAAATAAACGGACAGGAAGTTAAATGGGATAATATAACTTTACAAGATGGAGTTACTAAAAGTCTTACAATTACATTTGATGTTACAAATGATCCATGTTTTGCAGGTAATGAATATACAAACACTGTAAATTTGACTGGGCCAAATGGAGAAACCTTAACAGATTGTTGTGGTTGTCCAATTTCAAATGTAAGTGACTCTTTTTCTATCTATATTAACGATCCATCGCTTGCAATTCTAGATTCAAGAAAATATTTAAACCCATCATCAATTGAAATTGATTGTTCAACTGATACTGGGCCATATACAAATCCATCTGGAAACCAAGATTCCCACAATGATAGAAGATACACAGTTGAGTTCGATTTTAACACAGGAAGTAATGCTCCATCAAGTTGGAATGGAATAATATTCAGAGATCAGTTGAATAATAATCAATATACTAATGCCTCTATTTCAAATATAGTTGTTGAAGTTGATTGCAGCTTTGGATATCAACCAGTTTCTGGGTATAATGTAAATTCCTATGTTCCACTTGAAATTAATTTAAGTGGCTTAAATGCTTGTGCACCAAATTCAGGAGCGAAACTAAGAATATCATTTACTGCAAGAGCAACCCAAACAAATGACTCAAACAATTCATCAATTTCTGAAGATTACATCGATTGGTCAACACTTGAAATACCAGACTTTCCAAGAGGTTGTTTACAAGATCCAAAATATTATGAAGGAGTAAGAGTATCCGATTTTAGAGCAAACCTATCTCTTTCTTCAAATTTACCTCAAATTGTTGAAAAATGTGATACATATTCCATAACTATAAACTTCTCAAGAGAAAATGCAAATGTTGACCATGCAGATTTAACTGTAACTTTAAATGGTTTTACATATGTCTCAGATTCAACGACTTACAGCAATAATGGTTCCTGGTGTTCTGGTACAAAAGGAGAACCATCTGTAAATGGAAATATATTGACATGGTCTTATTCACAAATAAATGAAATATATTCAAATGGTTCAATTACATTTCAGGTTAAAAAAGATTGTTCTGATAATGCAACAATTTCATTTTCTTCAAATTATCTTGATAATTGCGGAAAAAGTCATACCACATCTGGAAGCGCTTCTTCAATTTTAATAAAATCAGCAAAACTTTACACAAAAATCACACCACAACTAAATTTTGCTTATGAAAATATTGTTGATTGGAAAGTTTTTGTTTCAAATGGTGGAGATGGAACTGCAAGAGAGATAACATTAACAACTATTCTTGGAAGTGACCTTTCATTTAATTCAAATGGTTCGTATATAAAAATTGGAAGTACAACTTATAATTATGGGGATCCAGCGATTACATGGCCATTAAATGGTGCAACTGGAACTTTAACTTGGGATTTAAAAAACTTAACCATCGCACCCTCAACCCAAATTGAACTTTATTTTAAGACAAATGTTAATAGTTGTAATGAAAATAATTTAACTGTTGAATCATACTCGAGTTGGTGTAACTGTCAAGAATCAAATCACGATTATGGACAAGTAAGACTACCTACTTCTTATGCCCTTGTTACAATTATCAATGCAGATGTTTATATGTGTGGCACTGGAAATGTTGAAATATCAATAAAAAATCCTGGCTCCACTCATATATATAATGTTATTTCGTATACATATCTACCAAAATATTTAAAATATAAAACAAATTCTGCTCAATATTCATATAATGGTGGAATATACCAAAGTGCTGGAAACCCTACTATTAATCCAGTACAAGGTGGAGATTATGATGGAGGTTATGAATTAATTTTTGATTCAAATAATGTTTCTTATTTTTCAGATCTATCTTCAAATGATGAGGTTATTTTAAAATTTGAGGTTGAACCTGATGCAACTTATTCATCTCCATCATGTAGTTTCTTTAGAGGAAATTTCAAAAAAACAAAATCATATGCAAAATTTGCAAAACCTTGTGATGTGAATAACTCTTCAGAATTTTCAAATATTTATGAAAGAGAATTTACAACATTTGTACCAAATTTATCTATTACAAAAAGAGTTATACAAATAAATTCTAATAATTATACTTATACAAATAATATTTTTCCACAAGAATTAGGAGCAAATGTAACATTCGAAATAAGAATTACAAATAATGGCAATATTTCAACAATTAAGACAAATTTAATTGATATATTACAACCAGGTGGTTCATCTCACAATTTAAATTATATATCTGGGGTTTATCAATATAACTCAACTTCTGGTTCATGGACAAATGTTCCTTGGGATGACACTTCAAATGGAAAACTAATTTGGAATAATATAGAAGGAGATTTAAGTCATGGCATTGAAAATGGGAAAACTTTATATATAAGAATAACTGCTCAAATTGACCAAACTTGTACAGGATACCTATCTCATAATTACACTGAAATCTGGACAGGTTGTGATGATCTTATAGATTTTACTGAATCAAATTATTTGGGTAATCCTATAGGAAGTCCTCAAAATAATCAAACATTAACTTCAAATTGTCCTATATATCAGGCAAAATATGCAAGGGTTAGGTCTTTTGAGGACGCAAGAAATGTAACTTATAATAAAAATATACCAGATAGTATTCTTGTTTGTACTGAACAAAATTTTGAAATTAGTTTTACAAATGCATCTCTAACAGGTGGAGGGGTTTCAATATATGGACCAATTGAAATATATGATCTAATTCCAGTAGGTTCAAGTTATGTAATGAATAGTACAACAATAACACTTCCTGATAGTTCTACAATTAATATTGAACCAACAGAAACAACGGAAACAGTTAATGGTGTTGTTTATCCAAAATTAATATGGACAATACCAACAAATAATTTATCAAAACTTGGTCCAAGTGAAACAATCATTGTAAATTTTAAAGTAAGTTTTTCAGACTGTAGTAGTGTTAATGACCCAGGTTATAATAGGCAAAGGATGAAGGGATATGATTGTTTGGGTCAAAGTGGAAATTCTCATTACTATCCTTCATCTTGGCCTGGAACAACATCTAATACTTGGGTTAAACAAATTGATATATTAAAACCAAATATAACAATTGAAAAGAGTGTGGATAAATCTTCTGCTTCCCCAGGAGATTCTCTCCTTTACATGATACATATTAAAAACACTGGTGATGGTGACGCAAGGAACTGCAAAATAACGGATACGATAACAAATGGATTAATTCTCGATCCATCTTCCATAACAGATGGTCCACCACCTGGATGGGGAAATTATTATTCTTGGATGATACATTCATATGATTTAAATACAAATACAATTACTTGGCAAAGCAACACAGGACCTAATTATGAATTTCCTGCAGGCGCAGAAACAACTATTTCATTTAGAGTCCAAGTTTCAGGTAATGCATCAGGAGAAATAACAAATACCGCAAAATTTGAGGATAGTTGCTGTTATTCAGGAATAAACGCTTTAATGTCTCAAGCAAAAACAAAAATAACTTCAACACCAATAAGAGTTTTAAAAAATATAGTTGACGTTAATGGACAGGCAGTAACTGAACCTGTAAGAACACAACCAGGAGATATTATAAGATTTAGAATAAAAATTGAGAATAGGGGAAGTTTGCCAATTAACAATGTTGATGTTTATGATACACTTCCCTCTGGACTTCTATATCAATCTAATAGTTCAAGGTATGCAAGGACAAATGGATCAATTCCAACTTCATGGGTTAATGCACCAGAACCCAATACTTCACCATACCAAACCCCTCCGCAACCTCCGCCTGGATTTTCTGGATATCAGTGGCATATTAGAGAAACCCTACTTGGAACAGATGATAATGGTGAAGCTTGGGGTGGAAACCTTGACACTCTTTATTTTGAATTTTTAGCAAAAGTAACCTCATCTGCTCCAGCATCTCCAATTGGTTATTACTTGTTAAACATTGGAGATATGTCAGGAACTGAAGATGAATCAGGAAATATCCCTATATCAAGAGATGTAATAGATACATCAAATGCGAAATCTTATATACTCAATTATAAACCTGAACTTATGATTTATAAAAGTGTTTACACAATAAATGATATCACTTCAAATACAACAAAAACACAGCCAGGTGATATTGTAAGGTTTAAAATAGTCGTCAAAAATACAAGTGGATATGCTTGGGCAAAAGAAGTTATTGTTACTGATACATTACCAACTGGTTGGAATTATTATGGTTGGACCTCTGCAACTTGGACAGGAGGTAGTTCAACTCAAGGACCAACAATTGTAGGTAATACACTAACATTCCACTTTAACAATCAAGTTATAATTGCACCAGGTGACTCTTTAACAATTTATTACAGTGCCAGAGTTACATCAAATGCACAAATTGGAAAAAATTGTAATTCTTCTTCTGCACAGGGAAAAGACTATGATAATGGCTCTATTTCTGCTTTTGCACCAGATGGAAGTGGTTCTGCCTCTTCATGTGTTAATGTTTATAAACCTACCTTAAGAGTCACAAAAGTGCCACAAAGTTACATTGCAACTGTTGGGAATCCAATAACATTTATTATAAAAGTTGAAAATCTTGACTCATATGCAAGTGCACAAAATATAAATATAACTGATACATTACCAAATGGATGGAGTTATGTTTCGGGAACTTCTTATAAAGTAATAAATAACGGCACTTTACCAACAAACTGGGGAACACCTATATCAAATCCATCTGGAACACAAACATTAATATGGAGTCTTGGTGAAACGCTTTATGGAACAGATGATCAAGGCAAAAATACTGGTTCATCAAATGATACACTTTGGTTAAAATTTGATGCAGTGCCTTCTAATAATTCATTAGGTTGTTCAAATAAAAATGTTGTTTCAGTTTCTTATAATGACCATTACAACACACCTCAAACTCCTGTTACAAATGAAGCAAATGTTTGTGTATGTTCACCAAAACTTGAAATGGAAAAAACTTCAGATCTTACAACTACAAGAGTAAATGAGGAAGTAACATTTACTTTAAAGGTAACAAACAAAAATCCTGTTGATGCTTATAATTTAAATGTTCATGATTATCTTCCATTAGGTTGGGAATATGTAAACAATTCAGGAAAATATCAAAAAACAAACGGAACTTCACCAAATCCTTCAAATTGGAATTCAATAAATCCATCCATTTCAGGTAATACATTGATATTTAATACAAATGTAACTCTTGAAGGAACAGATGATAACGGAGGATCAACAGGGACAAAACTTGACACTCTTATTGTTGAATTTAAAGCAAAACCTACACAATATGCAAATTATGGAAATAATATTAACAGGGCTGTTGCAGAAGGAGTTGATTCAGGAAATAACCCTATTGGTTCAAATGAAGATGAAGTTTCAATAAATGTTCAAAAACCAGTCATTTCAATAACAAAATCAGTTGATAAACAAAGTGCTAATATAGGTGATGAATTAAATTATACAATAACTGTCTCAAACTCTGGAAATCTTGACTTAATAAATGCCACAATTACTGATACATTACCAGATGGAGTAGAGTGGTTATCAGGTGGAAGTTATACACCTCCAAATATTGTTACTTTCTCTAATTTAACAATTCCAGCGGGTGGAAGCATTCAACAAACAATAACTGTTAAAATAAATAAAAATTTAAAAGACGGGACTATTTTAACAAATATTACAACGGTTGAAGGTAGTGATTCTTATGGAAATAATTATTCAAGTGGTCCAGCAACAGCACAAATTATGATAAATGCTCCGAATTTAATAATAACCAAAGAAAGTTCTCCAAATCCTGTTAAAGCAAGCGAAAATATAACATATACAATTACTATAACTAATAATGGAGGTTCAGCAGCTCAAAATTTAGTAATAACTGATAATATCCCAACTCATACCTCATTTGTTTCTGCAGATTCAGGTGGTACATATAATAATGGAGTTGTAACTTGGAATATAAATACTTTAAACTCAAATGATTCTATAACAGTTCATTTTGTTGTAAAAGTTGATTCACCAATAGATGACAACACAATTATTGAAAACAGTGCAACATTAAATTCAGATGAACAAGGTCCAATTAATTCAAATAAAGTTATAAATGTTGTAAGTTCTGTGCCACAACTTCTATTATGTAAATCTGATTCACAAGATCCAGTTAAACCTGGGAATCAATTTACATATACAATAAGGTATGTCAACAATTCAACAATGAATGTAACAAATGTTGTAATAATAGATACTCTTCCAACTAGTTTAACATTTGTTTCATCGAATCCAAATCCAACAAGTATAAATGGACAAACTATAATGTGGGTTATTGGAAATCTTCCAGCAGGAAGTTCAGGTAACATAACTTTAACTGTTCAAGTTAATTCAAATGTTCCTGATGGAACTACTTTAAGAAATAATGTTGAAGCAACATCAAATGAGACGTCTAAAGCAGAAACATATGAAGAAACATTAGTTGGAACTCTTCCATCATTGTTCATTTCAAAGAAAGAAAATAAAGACCCAGTACAAGCGGGTGAAAATTTAATATACACAATAAGATTTGTAAACTCTGGTTCTCAGCCTGCAACTGGAATTGTAATAGAAGATGATTACTCTGGTTTATTAAATCTCCCACTTAATCCAACTGGCACAACAAATGCAACACTTATTAGTTGGGCTTCAACTGGACCAGTAAACTTCAATTTTATAGATGATACGATAAATCATAAATGGATTTTTACTGCAACAAACTCAATGCCAGCAAATTCAGAAGGAATAATTACTCTTAATATTTCTGTTCCTCAAAATGTAAAAAATGGAACACTCTTAAGAAATAAGGTTAAAATAAGTTATAACGAAGGTTATCCAGTTGAAGATAGTGAAGAGACAACAGTTTCTTCAAAACCTATTTTGAATATAACAAAATTAGTAGAACCAAATGTTCCAATACCTAATCAAGATTTAACATATACAATTACTTATTCAAACACAGGTAATGAATATGCAACAAATGTTTATATAGTTGATAAGATACCTCAATATACAAGATTTGTTATAGGATCAGTAAATGTTGAAGCAGGAGTAACAGTTCAATATTCAAATGATAATGGAAATAGTTGGAATTACACTCCAACTGATTCTGGAGATGGAACAGATTCAAATGTTACTCATATAAGATTTTCTATTCCTATATTGGCAATTGATGGAAATCACACTGCTTCATTTAAGGTAAAAGTTCAAGATGGACTTCCAAATGGAACAAGAATTGAAAATTATGTAAATATAAATTGTGATGAAGGAGTAACTAATTCTTATAATCTAGTAAATATTGTTGGTTCAAATGTAGGATTAAATATAACAAAAACAGATTCACCAGATCCAGTTGCACCTAATGGAATAATAACCTATACAATTGAATATTGGAATGATGGAACACAAATTGCAACTGGTGTTGTAATAACTGAAGAGTATGATCCAAATATTATTTTTGTTGATGCAAATCCATCTCCAACATCTGGAAATAACGAGTGGTTTATTGGAGATCTTCCTAATGATGGAATACATAGAATTATCACTATAAGAGTAAGAGTTAAAGATGGAGTTCCTAATGGAACAGTTATAACGAATAGAGTTACTATAGATTCAAATGAGACAGATCCAATTCAGACAACTACAACAACAACTATTTCAGGTGAGATAACTCTTTATATAGAAAAAAGTTCATATCCAACCTCAGTAAAACCAGGAGATACTTTAGTATATATGATTTGGTATGAAAACAGAGGAAGTTCAGTTGCAACAGGTGTTGTTATTACTGAAAACTATGATCCAGATTTTATATTTATAACAAGTAACCCCCTTCCAACAACTCCTGATAATATATGGAATGTTGGAAACTTAAACCCTGGACAAAAGGGATATATCACAATAATTGGAAAAGTTAAGGAAAATTTAAGCACTTCTAAAATCTTAATCAATAGAGTAACAATAGACTCAAATGAAACAGAGCCATATACAACAACTCTAAATACAAATGTTAACTATCCAATTATAACTTTAACAAAAACGGCATCTCCAAGTATTCTCTGTCTTAAGGAATCAAATCAAATTACTTATAGAATTAGAATAGTAAATAGTGGTAATGCACAAGCAACTGGAGTTGTTCTTTATGATGTTCTTCCTGGAAATGTAACTTTTGTTTCATCTACACCTTCACCAACATCTATTAATGATAGAATATTAATCTGGAATATTGGAACAATTAATCCAAATCAAACGATTGAAATAACAATTAAGGTTTTGGTTAATAAAATTTTTAATGATGGGACAATACTTGTTAATGTAAGTTTCTTAAATTCAAATGAAATTTGCAGTTTATATTCAATATCAACAGTAGAGATAAAATGTGTAACGCCTCCTACACCTCCAACACCACCTACACCTCCAACGCCTCCTACACCTCCAACACCACCTACACCACCAACTCCACCTACTCCTCCTACACCTCCTACTCCACCTACTCCACCAACTCCTCCTACTCCAAAATCACCTGATCTAAAAATTGAGAAGAATGGACCAAAAGAAGTAAATTGGGGAGAGATAATTACCTATACAATAACCTTCAAGAATGAAGGGGGAGATGCAAAGAATGTTAGAATTGCAGATTCTATTCCTTCATCACTTGAGTTTATAGATGCATCAGAAGGTTATGAGTATAATCAATATACAAGGGTCTTGTCATGGATTTTAGAAGAGTTAAAAGAAAATGAAGAAAAAACATTTTGGGTTAAAGTTAAGGTTGTTGGTGATTGTTTCAAAACTATCTTAAATAGAGTATCAATAATCGCCCAAAACTTTACAGAAGTAAGAGAAGCGGAATTTGAAACAAAAATAAATTGTATTCAAGTTTATCATCATAACTTCTTCTCAGGATATCCTGATGGAACATTTAAACCAGAAAATAATATAACAAGAGCAGAGGTTGCAT